>Ga0302213_1000023_pt1 | contig 144606 bp, 146 predicted proteins | sample II_Fen_N1_2_FD_194583 | JGI IMG/M metagenome (GOLD analysis project Ga0302213, IMG submission 194583) | Peat permafrost microbial communities from Stordalen Mire near Abisko, Sweden - II_Fen_N1_1 | ecosystem: Environmental > Terrestrial > Soil > Wetlands > Permafrost | place: Sweden: Abisko...
ATGCTGCGATTGAAGCAGCCCGTGCGGGAGAACATGGACGTGGTTTTGCAGTCGTTGCAGATGAAGTACGCAAACTTGCAGAGCGCACTCAAAAAAGTCTTCAAGAGATTAATGCAACCATCAATGTGATTGTTCAAGCCATTGCGGACAGTAGCGATCAGATGACCGAAAATTCTCAAAAAGTAGAATCCCTTGCAACCACCGCCAGCGATGTCGAAACGAAAATCAATAATATGTTTACTGTCATGGGAAATGCCACCAAAGTTTCCGATAAAACAGCAGAAAACTATCTTAAAACGGGAACGGATATTGAGGCAATGATCAATGACGTTGCTCAAATCAATGACATCTCTTCTCAAAATGCGAGAAGCGTGGAAGAGATCGCCAGTGCGGCGGAACATCTAAGTCGTATGACCGAAACACTCAACCTCAAACTTTCTGAGTTTAGAACATGATAGGACTTTGTAAATGAACGCTGAATTTTCCATTGTTTCGACAGCTATTTTATTGATGTTTGTTATAGACCCTTTTGGAGCGGTTCCGATTATCCTCTCTATTCTTAAAGATGTCGATATTGCGCGTCGAAGGGTTATTATTATCCGTGAGATGATTTTCGGACTTGCTATTTTGATGCTCTTTCTCTTTGGGGGAGAGCTTTTTTTAAGCATTTTTCACCTTGAAACAGAATCGGTGCGTATTGCAGGGGCTGTTATTTTCTTTGTCATTGGTATTAAAATGATTTTCCCTGGAGAAGAAGGGAGTAGTGGACTGTATGGCTCATCCAAAGAGCCTTTCATGGTGCCTATTGCCATGCCACTTATCGCAGGGCCGTCCACGCTTGCAACGCTCTTAGTCCTCGGAAAATCGCATACGAATGAACTGGGCGGACTCTTTGCTGCACTCATTTTGGCATGGCTTGTCTCAGCGCTCATTATGTACCTCTCTCCGCTGCTGTATAAACTCTTGCGTGAAAAAGGACTTTCTGCACTTGAACGCCTTATGGGGATGCTCCTTTTAATGATGTCTGTACAGATGTTTATCGATGGTATCCGAGGTATTATTCACACTTTTTGATTTTACATGTAAAAAGGATTTGGCTATTTCACCAAATCCTTATACTCCTGTTTAAAATGTTCTACTTTAGGGGAAACTACAAACATGCAATAGCCTTGATTGGGGTTATTTTTAAAATAGTTTTGATGGTAGGCTTCTGCTTTGTAAAAGACCTCTAAAGGCTCCACTTCCGTCACAATGGGTTTTGTAAATTTAGAAGAAAATGCTTTACGTGACGCTTCTGCCTGCTCTTTTTGTTTTTCATCATGGTAAAAAATAACTGAGCGGTATTGTGTTCCTACATCGTTACCCTGCTGGTTGAGTGTTGTAGGATCATGAATCAACCAAAAAATTTTAAGCAGCGCCTCGTATGAGATAATAGCAGGATCAAACGTAATTTGAACAACCTCAGCATGATTTGTTGTACCGCGACTCACCTGTTCATAGCTTGGATTTTCAAGATCACCCCCGCTGTAACCGCTCACAACGCCTAACACACCCCGTGTTTCTTGAAATACCGCTTCTAAGCACCAAAAACAGCCTCCACCCAATGTTGCAACTTCATACGTCATCACGCTCTCCTTTGCACTCACGTGAGTGATAACACTCAGTAAAAGCAGAATTAAAAAGAGTATTTTTTTCATAAGCAACTCCTTTTACGAAAGATTATAACATCTAGCGATAAAAGCTAATCTGTGCCATTTCGAGTAATCTAATTATGTTATAATAACCAAAAAAATAGGGTGTAAGTCAATGAAAAAGAAACCCTCACTGCACGTAACACAAACAAACGATGGTTTTACTGTTATATTGCAGGGAATTTGGGTCAAAGAAGCGGTTAAAACGCTTGATCTTACGTTTAAAACACTTACATGTAAACCTGAAGCCCACTATACGTTCGACCTCTCAGGTATTAGTGAGTTTGATACCCATGGAATTATGCTTATTTTGCACTATGCTAAAAAATTTGAAGCACAAAAATGTGTTATTTCAAATGTTGGAGCGAGTGAATCCTTAGAAAAACTCTTTACGATTTGTGAGCAAAACTATCCTGAGAAGAAAGAGAAACCTCCCAAAGACATTTTTCTTCTCTCTTACCTTGAAAAAGTGGGCAAAGATGCCCTTGAAGGGTACAAAACCCTCTCCTACTTCTTTGCCTTTACAGGAGAACTCACTCAGCATGTCATTACCTCTTTATTGAACCCTTTGACGATTCGGCTAAAAGCAACACTCTATCACATCGAACAAAGTGGAGCCAGAGCTCTTCCTATTATTTTACTCACCTCCTTTCTCATTGGTATTGTGATTGCGTACCAAGGGGCAACCCAACTGGAAAAATTTGGTGCCAATATTTTTATTGTTGAGATGGTTACAATCTCTGCTGTACGTGAACTAGCCCCACTTTTAACGGCCATTGTTGTTGCGGGACGAAGTGCTTCTGCCTATACTGCACAAATTGGCGTTATGAAAATTACCGATGAAGTGGATGCTATGAGTTCCATGGGATTTTCACCATGGAATTTTTTGGTGTTACCGCGTCTATTTGCACTGATTATCTCGTTGCCTTTGTTAGTCTTTTTTGGAGATATTGTCTCTATTTTTGGAGGTATGGTGATTGCCTCAACCAAACTTGATGTTAGTTTTGTCGAATTTATTGATCGTATTAAAGAGACAGTCGCACTGAAGCACTTTATTATCGGTTTGGTTAAAGCACCCATTTTTGGTTGTGTGATTGCAACTATTGGTTGTTTTCGTGGTTTTCAGATCGACAGTAGCACTGAAAGTGTGGGAAAATACACGACTATCAGCGTCGTCAATGCTATTTTTTGGGTCATCGCCATCGACGCAATGATCTCTGTTCTTTTAACGGAGTTGGGTTTATGAAAAACTATGTCGCGATTGAAGCTAAAAATATTGTTACCCGATTTGGCCAATCTGTGATACACGATGATGTAAACTTCAAAATCCAAAAGGGAGAGATTTTTGGACTTTTAGGAGGTAGCGGTAGCGGTAAAACGACCCTACTGCGAGAAATGATTATGCTTCAAAAAACGAGTGGCGGACAAATGCTGGTTTTAGGAACCGATGTCATGAAAATATCATCCAAAATGGCTCAAAAACTAAGGCAAAAATGGGGTGTACTTTTTCAATTTGGTGCACTTTTTACCTCCCTCACTATTTTAGAAAACGTGATGATTGCCATGCGCGAATACACTAATTTACCAAATTGGATCATTGAAGAGTCTGCGTTAATGAAGCTCTCCATGGTAGGGCTTCCTCCCAAAGTAGCCTACATGTACCCTTCCGAACTCAGTGGTGGTATGAAAAAAAGAGCGGGGCTTGCGCGAGCACTTGCCCTTGATCCCAAACTTCTTTTTTTGGATGAACCCACTTCAGGGCTTGATCCATACAGTGCAAGAGCATTTGATGACCTGATCTTGACCCTACGCGACACGCTGGGCATTACTGTGGTCATGGTCACACACGATAAAGATACCATGACCAACGTATTAGATCGCTTTATTATATTAGGAAATAAAAAAGTGATGTTTGAAGGTGATATGACACTTTTAAAACAGACAACCAATGATGAGTTGAAAAAATTTTTAAGTTGAGGCAAAAATGGAAAATAGACTGAGTTATATTTTAGTGGGCGCATTTGTTTTTGTACTGCTTATCGGAGGTGTTTTTTCCATTCTTTGGTTGGGGAATTATTCCGATAAAGGAACCTATAAATTTTACAAAGTTGCCACCAAAGAGTCCGTCTCAGGGCTCAATGAAAAAGCACCGGTTAAACTTCGTGGTGTACAAATAGGCGAAGTGAGATCCATTACGATCAATCCTAAAAATGCGGAAGAGGTCTTAGTGACCATTCGTGTTCAAGAAGATTCTCCTATCAAAGAAGACACGTATGCTGTTATTGAGGCACAAGGTATTACGGGGCTTAGTTTTATTCAACTTCAAGGTGGAACCAATAATGCAAAAGATCTTAAGACAAGTGGTAAAACCGAAGAGTATGGCATCATTTATTCTCGCCCCTCTACCTTTTCAAGACTCGATAAAACCATTACCTCGCTCAGTAGCAAAGCTGAGATGATTTTTGAGAGAGCTGAAACGGTTATGAGTGAAAAAAATGTTAAGAACCTTGAGCTTATCATTGAGAACAGTGCAAAGATAGCTGAATCTACGAGTAAAACCATGGCAAATATTGAAGCGCATAACAAAGAAATTACGCAACTTTTGCAAGAAGCGGCGGCAGCAGCCAAAGGAATTAAAGAGATGTCGTACTCTTTTAGTTCTGCCATTGATACTACGGGTGTTGGAACAATGAATAAAGTCAAAGAAGCCGCAACGAGTGTTACAACTGTTATGGGGGGCTTAAATCAGAAGTTAGAGAAAGGCTCCTTTGATGTCGATATTGTCGTCAAAGAGAATATTATGCCTCTTCAAAAATCACTTCAAGAGTTACAAGTACTTTTAAATGAGACCAAAGATCTTGTCAGTAATCTCAAAGATAGTCCAAGCGATCTTCTTTTTAAAGAAGAGACCATCAAACCTGCTCCAAACGAACGATAAAGGAAAAAATATGAAACAGATCACTCTTGCCATTTTCACACTGCTACTTTTTTGTGGTTGTAGTATCAAAGAGACCTCTTTGAAACCCTACAACTATACGCTAGAGCCGATGCTCACATTAGACCATATAGGCAATCCGAATCAAGATGTTCTTAAAGTTGCCTACGTCGATTCACCCAGTGGGCTCAATTCAAGAGCTATCTTGTACAAAAAAGATGGTGCTACGCAGCCTTATAAATACGGTACATGGAGTGAGACACCACCTTTAAAACTGCAACATCTCATTACCGAAGCATTGATGGATCAACACCACTTTGGCTCAGTAATCTCAGGTACATCTATGGCCGCTAATAATCTTGTTTTAGAGCCGGTACTTCAAAATTTTGAAGAGGTGTTTAGAGAAGATGGAACGTCGTATGTTCATATCACTCTTCGCGTTCGAATGGTTGAGATTAAAAGTGGAGAAGTATTGGGCAGTACGAAACTTACTTCCAAAAAAGATGTGGTAAACACCAATGGTGCAGAAGGAACCGTTGAGGCATTTAATGCAGCAACAGCGGAAATTATCAAAAATCTCTCGGTTTGGATCAACGAGGTTCGTAAATAAAAATGAAAAAAATTCTCTTTGCCTGCTTATTCTCACTGACGTTACTTTGCGCAAAAGCTGACTTTAGTGAGATGAGCACGGAGGAGCTTATCGCGTTGATTGGGTATGTCGATCAGAGCATAGAAGCGCATTTTTACAAAGAGCTAGACCGTCGAGTAGCCCAAATGAGTGAGGGGCAAAAAGCCCTCTATGAAGAAGATAAGATAAGAAGAGATAATGCCAAAAACTAAGCTCCTCCTTTTGGAAGACGACATAAATCTTAGTGAAACACTGTGTGAGTTTTTAGAATCAAAGGGCTATGAAGTAACATCCATCTATGATGGAGGAGATGCTGAAGCGTGTATGTATGAGCATCACTTTGATCTCTTTTTACTGGATGTCAATGTTCCCTCCCTCAATGGCTTTGACCTTCTTAAAAAAGTACGCAAAGAAGGAAATATAACGCCCGCTATCTTTTTAACATCGCTCAATGCCATTGAAGATTTGGAGCATGGGTATGAGAGTGGTTGTGATGACTACTTGCGCAAACCTTTTGCACTTAAAGAGTTACTTTTTCGCATTGAAACTATTTTGAAACGTGAGTTTTTTCATGCCCCTAGCCCAAGTATAGCCATTGATGAAGGTATAACCTACGACTCACTGAATAACCAATTGTTAGTTAATACTAAAGCAATTCAACTTCAAAATAAAGAGGCGAAGCTACTCAAACTCTTTTTACAAAAGAAAAATGAAATTATCAGTCATGAAATGATTATGGCACACTTATGGGAATACGATGAACAAGGCAGTGACGATACCCTTCGCACCTACATTAAAAATCTTCGTAAAATTATAGGGAAGGATCGCATTGTTAGCATTAAAAAGCTGGGATATAAATTTACGCTCGCGTGAGAAAAAAACGCTAAGATCGTTTTTGCTTCTCTACGCTTTTTTAGCACTGCTAATTTTAGCCTTTGTGGCTTTTTTATATTATGGCTTAGAGCGTGATTTAATGCTTCAAAACCAAAGAGAAACACTTTCAAATCTCACCAATGAGCAAATAGCACGACTCAAATCTTTACATGTAAACTTCGAGAAAGATCAAAACTTCCCAAGAGATGAACGCTTTAACTCCGCTATTTATGACAGTAGCCTCAAACAAATCTTCTCAACATTGAGCACCAAAAAGATCAACCTTTACGAAGATATTTATCTGAAAAACGACCATATCTACTTTATTAAAGAGCTTGAATCGTACTATTTAGGGGCACGCTACATTGTTTTAGAAGTCAATGCTCCCATCTCGTGGGATAAAAAAGTTTATCGCAAATTACTGCTCTATGGTTCTGTTATTTTTGGTATTTTAGTTGTTATCGGATACTTTTTGCTCAGCCTTTTACTCAGACCCATGCAAGATACCATTGCCCTCTTAGATCGTTTTATTAAAGATACAACACACGAACTTAATACCCCTGTGAATACGATTCTCTCTAACATTGAGATGATTGACCTTGCAAGCCTTGATGACACACTCCTCAAAAAAATTAAACGCATTACCATAGCTTCCAAAACCATCTCAAACCTTTACGATGATCTTACCTATTTGGTCTTCTCACACCAAATTCTCTCACAAGATGTTGATGTTGATGTGGATCTTGGGGAACTGATTCAAGAGCGTTTAGAGTACTTTACACTCCTTTTTGAATCGAAAAAAATTGAACTTAGCGTAAATCTTACAGAAGGTATTCACCTCATCATTGATCGCAAAAAAATGGCAAAATTGATCGACAATATTCTCTCTAATGCGATCAAATACAATAAAATAGGCGGCACTATAGCTGTTCGTTTAGTGGATCATTGCATTGAAATCAAAGATAGCGGTAGAGGCATTGAAAAGAGTAAAATCAATCAAGTTTTTGAGCGTTATTCACGCTTTGATCGCAGTGTTGGTGGCTTTGGTATTGGTCTGAGCATTGTGGCAAGTATTGCCAAAGAGTATGCTTTACATGTAAAGATCGATTCGATACAAAAAGAAGGCACGACAGTGAGGATATCATGGTAAAAAAAGTGCTTCTATCTCTGCTGCTTATCACGACTTGTCTTTATGCGAAAACTGGCATCTATGAAAAAAATTGTATTCCGTGTCATGAAGATATGGCTGTTAAAATCGACAAATTCTTTTACCGCTATTTACTCAAATACAGCAGTGAAATGGAAGTTAAAAGTGCGATGACAAAGTATCTCAAAAATCCAAAAGCTGAAAATTCTATTTTGGCAGATGGACTTATCACCCGTTTTGGTGTCAAAAAAAAGAGTACTTTAAATGATGAACAACTCCAAGAAGCGCTTGATACGTATTGGGAACAATACAAAGTATTTGATAAATTAAAATAATTACTTTTTTATTTCACACTAGATTCACTTTTTAGCTCTATAATTATGAAATGTATTCATATAAGGAGATTCAATGAAAAAAATAGTGTTCTTGGTAAGTCTTGCATGCGCAACTTCTATTTTTGCGGCTGATGGTGCAACACTTTTTAAAACCTGTGCTACCTGTCATGGTGTTAATGCTGAAAAATCAGCGCTCAACAAATCACAAGTGATTGCGGGATGGAGCAGTGACAAAATCACAGCTGCCCTTAACGGTTATAAAGAGGGAACATACGGCGGTCCTTTAAAAGGAACGATGGCACCTCAAGTTAAAAACTTAAGTCCAGATGATATCAAAACGCTCGCTAGCTATATCTCTACACTTAAATAATCTTTACGAAGGGAATTATCTCCCTTCGTCTTCTTTTTTATCTCTTATTTATTTTAACCGCTTATCACACTGCAATGAAACTACTTTTTTACTTGCTCTAAATTTAACATTAAATTAACACTCATATGTCATTGTTTTACAAAAGGAAACTTTTAGTTTTGAAGTGCTGCTAACCCGAAGTGATCGCCAAACCTACATCGGGTTAGCCCAACGTGCTTGTTGCAACGCGGTAAAATTCTACTCAAAAAAGACTTAAATCCTAAGCTTTTTTCTGCGTTGATCACAAGCACCTTTTTACATGTAACCATTCAAAATCTTAAGGAGGTGTTAGGTGGAATACATTGGATTATATCCTCTATTCTATTTTCCGCAAATTGGTTCAGCTTGGCTGATGGGAATTACGGGTGCTATCCATATTATGGCGTCACATACGTCTGTGGGTGCAGCGTTATTATTTGCTTTTTTAGCGCATAAAGCGTATAAGGAGGACAGGCCTGAGTTGTATGAATATATGCGAAAATACGGTATGTTTTTACTGATTTTCTCTTATGTCGTTGGCTCCATTACAGGTCCTGGTATTTGGAACACGGCAACCGTGGCAAGTCCTCGCGGTATTAGTGCCCTGATTCATAACTTCGTTTGGGTGTGGGCGACCGAATGGGTCTTTTTTGTGGTAGAAGTCATTGGTGTTTTTGTCTTGGTGTATACCATCGGTAAAATCGATCGAAAAACGCATCTTAAGATTACCTATATGTTTGCGTTGGCTTCCGTTTCAACCCTCTTCCTTATTATTGGTATCATCAGCTTTATGATGTGGCCAGGATCAGATATCTGGTATCAAACGGGATCGGCCAGTGATGCATTCTTTGGTATCAATACCTTTCCACATATGTTTATCCGTCTTGGCTTTATGATTGTAATGTCTGCAGTAGTTGGTTTTATCATTTCTGGTAACGTGAAAGAAGTTGCGTTAAGAGCCGAAATGACACGCAAACTTTCTGTTATTGGTATGATTGGTGGCGTTGTGATTCTTATGAGCTTTCTTTGGTATGTTCAAACGCTCCCACAAAGTGCGTTAGATCTTTTCCACACCGTATTGTGGCCTGTCAATAGAACCAGTAGGATTATGACTGTTTCTATTATTGCAGCGTATCTATTGTTAGCATTTGCACTTCCAAAAATGATCAATGTTCCTGTTGCAACCACAATGCTAGCTGTTGTCTTAGCTTTAGGGATTTGGCCAGGAGAAAAAATGCGCGAAAGTATGCGTAAACCCTATGTAGCAGGCAGATACGTCTACAGTAACCAAATTATTGGTCGAGATGTTGCCGGTAAACATATTAAATCTGAAATGAACATTATTGCCGAAAAAGGGTTGCTCACCGTAAGTCCTTTTATTCCTGAACGTCTGCGAACCATCACCTCTGAAAATCAACTGGAAGCGGGGAAATTGATTGCAAAGCTTGCTTGTTCAAATTGCCATGCACTGGAAAAAGGTGCTGCATATAGACCATTACCCGATCGTTTTCCTGGACAAGATGCACAGACCATAGAAATAGTTCTCACCGATGTCATCGCAACAGGTACGTTTAGCTATATGCCACCGATTAAACTACCAGAACACGAAACAAAAGCACTAGCAGCTTGGCTTGCTACACAAAACTAGGAGGAGAAACCTATGGATATGACTCTTATATTAAATTCTCTACGCGATCCTGCGGGAGTGCCTTTTTACCCCATTGTCTTTCAAGCGTTGTACATCCTCACATGGGCATTGCATATTGCCTTTGTTCTGCTCACACTAGGTGGTATGACTGTTTCGATTGTGGGGCATATGAAAAAAAATAGTGATGATAACTGGAAACTTCTTGAATCTCATATGATTCAAGTTTCAAAGATAAGCGTCTCTATGCTCATTGTATTAGGCGTTGCACCCTTACTCTTCACACAAGTTATTTATGATCCAAACTGGTATGTTACCAACACACTTTCAGGGTTATGGGTTGTTGCATTTATCTATATTTTGCTTGCTGGTTACGCATTGTTGTATTGGTTTTACTATGCGACTAAAAGTAATTCGTCCTTTGCAGGGATTGCAGGGATCCTCTCCCTTGTCGCACTTATTGTTGCGGGTGTTTTAATGCATGCGTTTGCACATGAATCGATTCAAGTCGATCAATGGATGAGCTGGTACGCCCCTAATGGAGTTGTCGATAACTCAGGGACAAACCTTCATATCGACAGTATTAGACTCGCGTTCATGGTGAGCCTTTCAGCGCCGGTTGTTGGTATCTTTTTACTCAACTATGCTGATTATTTTTCTAAAAGAGATGACTATGGGGTAAAGTACATTGCATTTGTACGCGGTCTTGGTCAAAAAATAGCGCTTGGTGGGTTAGTTGTAAGTGCCGTACTTTTCGTTGTATGGACATTGACACTTAACATGACGTTCCATCCATTGGTCATTGCTATTGTTCTTTTTGTTCTTCTCTTATTGGCAATGGTAGCAAAAGGAAGTAACAGTTATGTGATTACCCTTGTATTAGTGGTTACAGCACTTTTGATCTCAACGCTTCGTGAAGTTATTCGTATGAATATTATGAGCAAATATGGTTATACCATCTATGATTATCCTATGAATATAGACTGGCCAACGGTTATTATGTTCCTTTCAACGTTTGTGGGTGTTGGCTTTACAGCGGTAGGATTCCTCCTCACCCTCGCATGGAGAGCGGGACGAACCAAAGGTGTTTACAGTGCAGATGCTACGGTGACAAAACTAGGTGATTCAACGGTTGCTATCACTGTCCTTTGGGTCGTTATTTTTCTTGGCTGGGGAATTATCGCCGTCTTTAAAAATTTCCTTTAATACCCTCTATCACAAGGCTGAATGAGCCTTGTGATACTTTACATGTAAGCATGTATCAGACAAAATCCCCACACAACGACAAAAATCACAATACTTAAAAAGACAACTGCACTGCCCGCATCTTTTGCGCGTCCTGCCATCTCATGATACTCAAGCGTTACCAAGTCCGTCACGCGCTCAATCGCACTGTTAATGGCCTCCGCCATAGGGATTCCCATCAGTGCAATAAACATGAGTAATTTATACAAAAGGTCTAGGGAGAGAAAATATAACACGGGAAGTAACACAAGCACTAACACCAACTCAATTTTGAAAGAGGTCTCATTGGCGATCATATCTTTCAAGCCCTTAAGCGCATAGGTTGTATTTTTAAAAAAATGATATTGGGGTTGGTTTCTCACACTTCGCCTTTATTTATATTGGTTTGTTAGTATATCTTTTGTCGTATCATAAAGTGCTGTTTGAACACCCATTAGACCTAAAATTGTATGAAAAAGATTGTCGTGCGAGTATGTTTCATTCGCTCTTTGTGCAAGGTTTTGAACATTGATACGCTCTTTGCTTTGAGCGCCAAACCACATAAGTGCTCCCACATGTGTTTGCTCTTCGGGTGCCATAAAATAAGGAATCCCATGTAAATAAAGTCCCTTTTCACCCAAAGATTCACCATGATCTGCCATGTAAATCATCGCTGTTTCAAAATTTTGATCATTCTGTTTCAAAAAGGCAATCGTTTTTGAGAGGAAATAATCGGTATATAAAATTGCGTTATCGTAAGCATTGCCAATCTCTTCAGGCGAACACTTTTCCACTTGGTTCGTTTCGCACACTGGCGTAAATTTCTCAAAAGATTTTGGATACCGTTTATAATACGCAGGTCCATGATTTCCCATTTGATGAAGAACAATGAGCACATCTCCTTTTTGAGCATTCACATACTCTTGCAAACCAACTAACATACCCTCGTCCCGACACTCATCTTCGCACATCGTATTGTTCTCACTTGTACGATAATCTTGGTACGCCACTCTTAATGCAACCCCTTTGGAATCAGAATTGTTATCTCTCCACAGAATGCTTGCGCCACTGTGTTTAACGACATCAATCACATTCTCCCTCGACTTCGCCTCTTTATCGCTGTAATTTTGACGCTCTAGCCCAGAGAACATGCACGGTACCGAGATAGCCGTAGAGGTCCCACATGAATAGAAATTTGGGAAATTAATAATCTCCTCTTTTTGCAGTAACGGATTGGTCTGGCGTTCATATCCATTGAGCGAAAAACGATTGGCACGTGCGGCTTCACCTACAACGACAATGGTCAATTTTCGATTATTACTTTCTATTTTTTTAGCATCTAACCCAATTTGTTTGAGCGTTGTCTCTTTTTTGTAAAAACTTCGAAAGGCATATTTACCGACTGAATAGAGACAAAATGTTGGATTGGTGTAATAACGCAAAGGCTTATGTTCTCTAAAAAAAGAGGTGTAAAAACGGCTAAAAGCAAAGAGTAACACGGCGATGAGTACAAGCGCAATCCCTAAACTTTTTAACTTAAGCCACGCCTCTTGTTTGAAAGTTCCATACACAACAGGTGCTCGATAAATGATGATGGAAGGGAGAATTCCTAGGAGAAGGAAGTACGCTAAAAATTTCCAATTTAAAAGGTCCAGTGTTTCATTCAGATTCGTTTCCATTGCATTTTGAATCATCGTATCATCAAGGATGACATTATAGGTATTCATAAAATAGTTAGTGACTGAGGCGATTAAAACCAAGAGTATTAAAAGAGGTTTGAGGGTATAGCGACAACTCAAAAGAAGCACAAAAACGGAGATACTTGCGGCTAAGATAACTCCTAAGGAAAGGAGAAAGCCTATATTTACTTTTGAGAGTTCATAGACTGCCAAAACATGATTAAAAAAAGAGAGGTTATCGGCAAGCACTAAAAAGAGCGCTACCATCACGATCAATCGACTGCTTGTTAATTTAAAGTACATACATTCTCACTTGAAATTTCATTTTACATGTAAAGTATAGTTTAGTTTTTTAAACAGATATTCTTAGCCACATACCACTTCACAATGGCCATCGTAGAGTAGCTCATCTCTCGTTGTTCATAAGGGATGGAACACACTCTCATCTTCGAGCATACCACACCACTGACAAGTGTCAAAAAGAGGAAAAAAGCGATGCCTATCCACAAATCGTAGACATATCCTATCCAAAGACCTGCTATCAGAGGTGTAAATGTCAAAACGCCATAGCATCCAAACATCAAACTCTTGCACCAAAATCCTTGGATTTTAGGTACAAGTTCAATTATCGGAGGAATTTGATCCATAGCTACTTAAGGTTGGTAAAGTTCACAGGAAAATCAAAATCACATCCGCGAATCGCTTTAATCGCCTCTTGCAAATCATCAATCGCTTTGCCTTCAACTCTCACCACATCACCACGGATTGAAGCTTGCACTTTCAGTTTAAGCTCTTTAATCTCTTTGACAATTTTTTTAGCATCTTCACTAGAGATTGCATCGACAATACTCACAGTCACTTTGGTTTTATTGCCTCCTGCGACCTCACGTTTGGTCTCTTTAAGTGCTTTTGATGAGATGTCACGTTTGATAGACTCAGAGATAAGTGCCTCTACCATAGCATCTGCTTTCGTATCACTCGTTGTCAACAACGTCACCGTTTTAGCTTTTTCATTATGATCAAACTCACACGTAATCCCTTTAAAATCCCATCGGTTCGTTATCACTTTTTTAGCTTGCTCGTACGCATCTTTAAATTTTTGTTTATCAATCTCAGCCGTAATGTCAAAGCTGTGCTCTTTTGCCATCTTTTCTCCTTATTGTTCTAAAAATTCTTTGATATTTTCACCCACCAAACGCATCAGTTCACGTCTAGCCTCAACACTTGCCCAAGCAATATGAGGCGTAATGATTAAGCGTTCGGGATACTTTACATGTAAAAGCGGATGATTTGCGATCATTGGTTCAACACTTAAGACATCGAGCCCAACATATATCTCTTTGGTATTAATGACCTCCAAAAGATCTGCTTCATTAACAATGCCGCCACGTCCTACATTCACCAAAATTGCCCCTTTTTTCATAAGGCTCAGTTGCGCTTTTGTTATTAAGTTGTTTGTCTTATCATTGAGGGGTGCGTGAATCGTAATAACATCACATGTTCGCATCATCTCTTCTAAATCCACCTGTCTGTAAACACTATCATGATTGTTTCCACTGGCAGAGAAATAGACCACATTTGCACCAAATGCAGTAGCAATTTTTGCGACCTCTTTGCCAATCGTTCCTAAACCAATAATTCCCCAGCGCTTAGCGTTAATCTCCCAAAAAGGTCGATCAATGTGTGTATAAAGAGCACTTTTAGACCATTGACCTGACTTAACGAATTGATCGTAATAGCCACACTGACCTAACAGATTTAAAACAAGCATGATCGTCGTTTGTGCAACGGACGCTGTCGAATACCCCGCAACGTTTTTAACAACAATGCCTTTTTGCTTCGCATAGTCCAAGTCTACATTATTCATTCCTGTAGCAGTAATGCAAATCAGCCCTAAATTCGGACACGCATCGATGACCTCTTTATCAATGATCACTTTATTGGTTAGAATAATTTTGGCGTCACCAATGTGTTCAATACGCTCGGACATATCTGTCATTGCAAATGTTTCAAACACTCCAAACTGCTGAAAAAGGCTTAAATCAATATCAGCACCCATCGTATTGGCATCTAAAAAAACGATTTTCATGCGCTAGTCCTTTATGCGGTGACCCACAAATTTTGAGAAGTTTTCCATAATGAGCCCTCCTCTTCTAAAACCAAGCCCACACCCCTCATAGGCAAAGAAAACACCCGCTTGGTATGATTTGCCTTCGCTGTCTTTTGGAAGCTCTACATACGCTTGGTAGATCGGTTTAAAATTGCCATAATCACCCTCAACTTTGGCCATAACAGACATATCCGTATCGTAAATCACCGTGTTAGCACCTTCACGACCAAAAGCCCTTTTTTCAACCTGCTTTTTACCCTTAAGTGGCGCATACGATGTCTCTAACAAAAGTGGATGATTGGGGAACATATCCCACAAAATTTTCATAAAAGCTTTACTTTGAAACAGAAGGGTATACGCAGGATTGAGAATAATCGCTTTTTGTTCTCGAACAATTTCATCGAGTAAAAGGGCTAAATCACCCTCCTCTATGGCGATATTTTCCCAAGGAATCAATTTAAACCAAAATTCAAAATTTTCATCGCCTTTAAAAATACCTTCGGCATTAAAACCTACCTCATCCACATAGGCAAAATCCGTATGGAACCCTGCTTCATTCGCTGCTGTTTGAAGGAGTCTCGTCGTATTTTCATCTTCTATATTTCCACGAATCGAAGAGAATAAAATCTTCCACCCATCGTAAAACTTGGCAAAATCTTCCGTATTTCCACCAAGAACCACAAGGCGTTTAAAATTCTCTTTGAGTGCTTCAAAAACGGTATTAAATTGTTTGGCTTCATCCATGCCGTTGGCTTTGAGCATTGCCCATTGAATGATGGCTGTCTCATACAACGATGTTGGGGTATCCGCATTAAATTCAATGAGTTTAATGGGCTTACCATCCACACCACCTGCAAAGTCAAAACGGCCATAGAGGTGCCAATGCACATCATTTGCCCATGAATTTTTAATCAGTTCGACTAAATTAAAAGGGATATTAAGCTCATGAAAAAGATTGTTGTCGATCACATACTGACCCGCTTCCGCAAACATATCATACAGCTCGTTTGCTGCCTCATAATACGCTTCTACCTCATCGTTACTGACAAGAACTAATTCATCAACAACATACGATGTTTGATCCGCATCCGTATGCCAATAAAATCCAATAGACTCCAAAAATTCCTTGCTTAACGGCTTGACTTTTTCTACATGTAACATGATTAACTTCCTGAGCTTGATGGTGTACTTGAACTTGTTGTGCCACTAGAAGAGCTACTGCTTCCTGAGCTAGAGCCAAAAAATCCACTGCTTTTAGTCGCACTGCTACTTGTTGAAGTTGACATAGGTTTGTTAAAACTGGTCGTACTTCGCGAGTAAGCTTGTGGAGATTTATAGGTTGTTGCGCGTTGATTTTGATAATTTTGATTGTTAAAGAGTTTATTACCTATCCAACTACCAATCATCGCACCCGCGATACTGGAGAGCAAAACACCGCCCAATCCCATTTGACCAGAACCGATACTTGGATTTGTAAGTGCCGAAGTGTTGTTGTCAATTTTAGCAGCCTCTGCTTTGACGAGTGCATCAATTTCGGTTTGCGATAAAATACGCTCGCTTCCATCAGGCTTTCGCACAATAACCCGCGTTGTCGAACTCGGATACTCTTCTGCAATTTTATACTCACCCGTAGCACTTTCATCGACAATAACCAAAGCACCTTGCGTTTTAGCGGCATCTGCTAGAACATTTTTGTTTTCATCTTTTTGATCACAGCCTTGCATGCTAGCGATCACAAGCACACCCATACCACCAGCGATCATATAATCTGAAATTTTACGAATATACTTCATCTTTTTTTATTCTCCCAATATCTCTTTAAGCTTTTTCCCTTTTTTGATAAAAAGTTTGCCATTTTTATCCATGACATCATTGAGTTGACCCACTTTTTGACCAACTTTATCACTAATATACTGTTTTTCTTTCTTAGAGAAACCCTTTTCTTTCAGATAACTGCGTAAATCTCTCCAATCACTGTACGATTCAAACCTATCTTCGGCACCCCTATGCTCTTCCTCATCTTCTAAAACATCTGCTTCTTCAAAAGAAAAAGATTCCTCAATCGGACTCTTAGGCATAGAAGGATTTGCTGTTGATGTGTTAGCCGCTGTTACGGAATCACTCGTTGGGGCATGTGTGATTTGTCGATTGGCTAACGTAAGAATGGCTTTGAGCTGTTCATCTCTCTCTTTGTAGATCATCTCAATCTTTTCTTTGGATTCGATTAGCAAACGCTCTTTATCCGCGATAAGTCGCTCTTTATCACCTTCGAGTTTTTCATTTTTAAGCTTCATCTCTTCAAGTTGAAGTTTAAGGAGTTCAACATAAGCATTTTCGGTAGGGTTCTGTATTTTACGAATCGGAGATCCCTCTTTAAGACTACTTTTTGTTAGTAAAATGTACTTTACACCATTTTCAACAACACTTTGTAACGAACCTCTTCGCAAACGATTATAGATAGCCTCTTTGCTCACGCCTAAAAGCTTTGCCGCCTCAATAACGGTTAGTTTTTTATCCATCTTCTGACCCTTTTGCTAACAAAGAGAAATATATTTTCATTCATGTTATCATAGGTTTGTTTAGTTTATTTTGAGAAAGTTTTTTGAGGAAGGAAGAGAAGAAGCCAAGAAGCTAACTTCTTGGCTGTGTGTGTTAGAGTCTCGACTCGTAACGGCGAAGCATATAAAGTCTTTTCAACTGTTTTTTGCGTGCACTAATTTTATCTTTTTTGCGTTTTTCTGTTGCTGTTTCATAGAAACGTCTTGCACGCACTTCGGTTACAACTAGGTTACGATCAACTTGTTTTTTAAACTTTCTATACGCTTCGTCAAACGAATCGTTAGGATGTACTTTAATTCCTGGCATACTCTATCCACCACCTTTCTGATGAATTTAGGGATGCATTGTAGCTAACTACTTTTACATGTAAGCTTAAACAGTAAGAATACATCTCAATTACTCCTATTATTTTATAAATATTGACGTATAAAGTCTATTTTATATTGACTTTATACGTCAATATCTGTATACTTTCATTTAAAAATGATAAAAAGGTGACATTTTTATGAATATTGTCCTTTTAAAAACGAGGAGTGATGACTCTTCAATGGTCGTTCAACAAAAGCAAATCTTAAAATATGCGCATCATCACGATCTTGTAATTGATACTACTGAAGTTGAAAATTCAGATCCTACACTTGAGCTTGAAGAACGTAAAGAGTTTAAAGGCTTCTTACGATCTCTCTCTAAAAATGATCACATCATCATTTTTGATCTTTTAACCTTTTCTAACAATGTTGAAGAATTAGTTAAAATTTTTGAATGTTTACTGACGCGTTCCATTTCTATACATATTGCGGATGCTAATGTCTGTATACATGTTGACTCAAAACCTTTAATCTTACTTGATCTGCTTGTTAAGCAGCGAGAACTTAACAAAAATATAGATAAAGAAAAAGCACAAGGAAGGCCAAAAGGTCGTATGTCAAAATCTAAATTTGATACCTATCGACCCCAAGTCATTGAGCTTCTTGAAAATCGTACCTCCATTAGTGAGATTGCAAAAATTTTACATGTAAGCCGTACCTCTTTAAAAGACTATGTCAATTCAAGAGGTCTCAAAGAGCTCGTCAAGGCAAAAGCAACCCTACTGCTCTCTTCCCATAAACAACCACTCACTCTTGCTAAATTACCTGTTACAAAAGAGTGTTCGCTTATTAAACAACCCATAGATCAAACAGAAGGAATACACCATGAATTGTAATAGCGATTGTTCAACACAGCCAATTTATTATAGGCTAAAACGTTATATTACTTTTGGCATCATTACACTCATTGCACTGATTTTGCCATTTATTACGATAGAGGGAAAACACTTTTTTTTACTAAGTTTTGATAAAAAACAGTTAAATCTTCTCTTTACAGCCTTTGATATGCAAGAACTTTACTTAATGCCTTTTATTATTATGCTCTTATTCTTAGGCATTTTCTTTATTACCACCCTGGGAGGTAGAGTTTGGTGTGGCTGGTCATGTCCTCAAACTATTTTTAGGGTTATTTTTCGTGATCTTATTCAAACACAACTTTTAGGGATCAGAAAAAATCTGCACAATAAACAAAAAGAGCCTGAGAAGCAGCTACTAAAACGGTTCTTAGCCATCATTATTTGGGCCTGTTTGGCACTGCTTGCAGCATCAAATTTTTTATGGTATTTCATACCGCCTGAAGATTTTTTTGTTTACCTTCAAAACCCTATTGACAATAGCATTATGTATGGTTTTTTGCTCAGTATCACTGCATTTTTAGTCTATGATATTGTTGCACTTAAAGAGAATTTTTGTGTTTATATATGTCCATATGCACGTATACAATCTGCATTATTTGATGAGAATACTATTCAAACTATTTATGATGTCAAACGTGGTGGCCAAATTTATGATGCGAAAGGGATGAAACTAAGCAATAAACCACCTTTGGCAACGGATGACTGTACAGGATGCGAAGCGTGTGTCAGAGTCTGTCCAACACACATTGATATCCGTAAAGGAATGCAATTAGAATGTATCAACTGTTTAGAGTGTGCTGATGCCTGTACTCCTGTTATGGGGAAATTAGGTAAACCTTCTTTAATTACATGGACAAGCTCTAATGCAGCAGAAAAAGGTGTTAAAACACAGTATTTCCGTTTTAGAACTATTGCATATATGGTTGCGCTTGGACTCGCACTTATCGGGCTATTTGCTATGGGGACGCAAAAAGAGTATATGCTTTTGAATATCAATCGAACCAGCCAACTGTACAAAATGGCAGATGATGGTAAAACCGTTGAAAATGTCTATACGTTCTTGTTTCAAAACACTGATGCAAAAGATCATTTATACTATTTTGAAATCTCTAATACGGATATAAAGATTGATCAGCCAAGTGAACCTTTTTTACTAAAAGCTGGGGAAAAAGTGAAGAAAGTTATTATTCTTGTGGCTGCCCCAAAAGAGCTCAAAGTTGAAGGTGAAGATTTGCCAATCACAATTAAAGCATTTGCCGTTGACGCGAAAGAAAAAATCGTTGTAGATCGTCATACTATTTTCATTTATCCTAAAAAAAGTGACGTTCAGCCTTAAATGCTATCCTACATCAATGGAGATCGGGGAGGCTATTCTACTCTCCTCTCCTTGTCGTATACATTCTATTCTCTTCGTACATTGAACCATTTTTATTCAACAATTTCATAATGTAATTAGCTAATGATTGTAAATTTTAGAAGGAAAAAATAACGCGTGGGTTAGGAGAAAAAGTAAGATGATGGCATAATAACCATCATCTTATTGTAGTATTAAAGTGCCGCTTTTGCTTGTTTTACAACAGTTGCAAAGGCTTCAGGGTCATTCATCGCCATATCTGCAAGAATTTTTCTGTCTAAATCAATATTTGCTTTGTTTAGAGCATTGATGAAACGTGAGTAGCTGATATCGTTAAGTCTACATGCTGCATTAATACGTGTGATCCAAAGTCTTCTAAAATCTCTTTTCTTTTGTCTTCTATCACGGAATGCATAAACTAAACTTCTCTCAATTTGCTCTTTAGCTTTTCTAAAGTGTTTTCTTCTTCCACTAAAGAAGCCTCTTGCCATCTTTAAAATTTTCTTGTGACGTCTTCTTCTGACGATACCTGTTTTTACTCTTGCCATGGTGTCTCCTTGACCAAATAATCAATGTCGGTGTCCCACTGGGGAACTTGCCCTCATAAGTGAGGGGAACATTACATGTAGGGTGAATGACTCTTGTCAAAAACTTCTTTTTAAATTACGCTTTGCAAAGCATTAATTTAACGGACTTCTCATCGCGTGCATCAACAGATTTAGCAACTTTCAACCCACGCATTCTTTTCGTTGGTTTTTTAGTAAGAATATGACTTCTAAAGGCTGCGCCTCTTTTAATCCTATTTTTACCAGCTCTAAAACGCTTGGCTGCGCCGCGTACCGTTTTCATTTTCGGCATGCTTACTCCTTATATTTATTCTAAAATCTATTGGGGGATATCCCCTCCAGCGTTAGAAAACGGCTATAATAGCTTAATTTTCCTTAGAGGGGATTAAAATAGTGAAGATAACGACGTATTTGGTTACTTTTTGGGTGTGACCAACATATTAATATAACGTCCTTCAAGCTTTGGAGTTTTTTCACGTTCAGCAATATCTTCAATCAATGGCCAAAGACTCTCTAAAACCTGCTCACCAATCTCTGGATTAGACATTTCACGGCCTTTTAGGAAAACCCTAAAACGAACATGTTTGCCCTCTTCTAGAAACTCTCGTGCATGTTTTACTTTATAGTTAACATCATTAGCAGCAATTTTTACAGAAAGTTTGATCTCTTTGATCTCGATAATTTTCTGATTTTTACGTGCCTCTTTTAACTTCTTTTCTTGCTGATACTTAAACTTGCCATAGTTCATAATTTTACAAACTGGGGGCTTCGCATCAGGTGCAATTAAAACAAGATCTAATCCTAGCTCATCTGCTTTCGCAAGAGCCTCATTTCTGGAAATGATGCCGTATTGCGTGCCATCATCGCCAACACATCTTACTTCAGCTGCCCTGATTTCGTCGTTTAATATAACGTCTTTGTCTTTACTCAAAAGTGTACCTCACTAAGTTTCTCCTTCAGTTTTGATATTAATGCTTCTTTTGTCAAATTATACTGTGTTCTCTCACGTCTATCTCTAACGGCAACGCTTTGTTCTTCTACTTCAGTATCGCCAATCACGAAAATCATCGGTACTCGCATCGTTTCTGCATTACGAATACGTTTGTTAAGACTCTCGTTTTTAGAAGAGACCTCAACATCAATGCCTTCAGCCATCAACTCATTTGCCAATGTTTTAGCATAGGCTAAATGCGCATCTGAGATTGGAATAATCACTGCTTGCGTTGGTGCAAGGAAAAATGGAAATTCGCCTGATGTATGTTCAATTAGAATACCAATAAAACGCTCAAACGAACCTAAAATAGCACGATGCAACATTACTGGGCGTGCATGTTCATTATTAGCATCTACATATGAGATATCAAAACGCTCAGGCAAGTTAAAGTCAACTTGAATAGTACCACATTGCCATTTACGTTTAAGCGCATCGGTAATTTTGATGTCAATTTTAGGGCCATAAAACGCTCCACCACCTTCATCAATACCATAATGGATGCCATTTTCATCTAACGCGTTTTTAAGCCCTTCTGTTGCAGCTATCCAGTATTTTTCATCCCCGATTGATTTTTCAGGACGTGTTGAAATTTCCATCTCATACTTAAACCCGAAAGTTTTCATAATAGAATCGACAAAACTTAAAATTTCTAGAACATTTTCTTTAATTTGATCGGGTGTACAGAAGATATGCGCATCATCTTGGGTAAATTCGCGTACACGAAATAACCCATGGAGGACTCCACTTTTTTCATGACGATGAACAACACCGTATTCAAAAAATTTAAGTGGCAAGTCGCGGTAACTTCTTACTTCGCTCTGGAACACTTTAATATGCCCTAAGCAGTTCATTGGCTTAATGCCATATTCCGTTTCATCAATCACAGTAAAATACATATTTTCACCATAATTTTGGTAGTGCCCACTAATTTTCCACGCGTCTGATTTCAAAATCTCAGGACCACGTACAGGCAAATAACCCCGTTGGCGATGTGCTTTAAAGAGAAGTTGTTCTAGCTTACTTCTTAATTTTCCACCATTAGGCAACCAAATAGGAAGACCAGCACCTACTTCATCGTCAAACGTAAAAAGTTTAAGCTCATTACCAATTTTTCGATGATCTCGTTTTTTCGCCTCTTCAATCATGGTAACATAATCTTTGAGACTCTCTTTATCTGCAAAAGCTATACCGTAGATGCGTGTAAGCATCTCACGTTTTTCATCGCCGCCAAGGTAAGCACCTGCTACTTTGATCAGCTTAAAAAATCTAAGATATTTGGTATTTGGAACGTGAGGCCCACGACATAAATCTTCAAAATCCCCTTGTTTATAAATGGAAACTTCTCCATCAGGAATTCTAAGTAAAACTTCTTGTTTAAGATCATCGTGTTCAAAATGTTTTATAACTGCCGCTTTAGTCGTGTAAATCTTCTCAATTGGCAACTTGGCATTAGCGATCTCAGCCATCTTCTTTTCAATCTCTTTAAGATCAGCATCTCCGATCTTTTCATTGACACGAAAATCATAATAGAAACCATCTTCAATAACTGGTCCAACAAAAAATTGTGTATCTTTATACAACGCTTTAATCGCTTGAGCCATTAAATGTGCGCACGAGTGACGGATCACTTCAAGGGACTCTTTTGAGTTGTTAAATAAGATTTTGTCTTCGTAAGTCTTTGAGGAGGCAATAGCAGTTTGGGTGTCGATGACAAGAGAGCCTTCTTTATAGGCTATAACATCATTCATCATAATAAATCCTTTTACTTGTATGAACTCCCAAACAGACGGGAGAACAAAAAAATGGTGGTCGCGAGAGGATTCGAACCTCCGACCACTACCTTGTCGAGGTAGTGCTCTACCAACTGAGCTACGCGGCCACACAATTTAAGAGCTGAGATTATACCAAAAAAAAATAAAAATACAACTCTTTTTGTGAAAAATCTTTACATGTAAACCTAAAAGCCTTTTTTAGGCTCTCTCCAGGATCGGTATAAAATCAATACAACGCCCAAATCAATCATTACATCCGCAAAATTAAAAACAGCAAATTCAAACCCATAATGCCAAAAGAAGTAATCAACAACTCCTCCATGAATAAAGCGGTCGTAAATATTGCTAAGTGCGGCGCCAGTAATAATGCCAATAGGAAGGCAATAAGGTTGAATGACTTCTTTATGAAAGAGAATATAGATGCCAAGCGCTCCGATAAGAAGCAGTTGTATGTATTTGAGATACTCTTCTAAGAAAGCAAACATAGAGAAGGCAACGCCTTTATTATAAGTTAGAATTAAAGAAAAAAATTCTCCTTGCCAGCGAAAACCCTCTAAAAAAAACATTTTGATGAGTTGATCTGTAAAAAAAATAAAACACAATATGCCTACAATAATTATCCAAGCTCTATTCATTTAAAGCACTTTTAAAAAATTTGACTGTTTTTTCCATCTGCTCATCAAGGGTTTTCTCATCTTTCCCTTCAAGCAAAATACGCAATAAGTTTTCAGTTCCTGAGTAGCGAATCAGTACTCTGATTTTTTTACTTTCTAATTCTGAAACGAGGGTGGAATACCCTTTAAGTTCACTTAGAGGAAGTTTATTATCGACTTTAATATTTTGTTGAAGTTGAGGATACAATTCAAAAGGGTTGAGTAATTGACTCACTTTTTGTTTTTCTGTGAGCATACAGTGCATAACAGAAAGTGCCGCAACTAACGCATCACCTGTCTTGGCAAAGTCAGAGAGAATAATGTGCCCACTTTGCTCACCACCAAAGTTAATTTTTTCCCTGTATAAGGTCTCTAAAACATTTTTATCCCCGACATCACAACGATGTGTTTTAATGCCAAATTTATGTAAATAATCCTCTAACGCTTGGTTACTCATAACAGTAACGCACACGCCTTTGTTAGCCAATCTGTTTTGTTGCTGTAAGAAGGTAGCAATTTTACCTAAAAGCTTGTCGCCATGAATCGGGTTTCCATTTTCATCGACAACAACCAGTCTATCAGCATCCCCATCAAAGGCAAATCCAACATCAGCCCTCAGCCGTCTGACTTCTTCCCCTAACTCTTCAGGGTGTAAAGCTCCGCAGTTTAGGTTGATATTGCTGCCATTAGGATCATCGTTAATGATAATAACATCCGCTCCAAGTTCGTTAAAAACAGTAGGTGCTACTTTATACGCTGCACCATTGGCAGTGTCTAGAACAATGCGTAGTCCCTTGAGGGTTAAGTTTTTGGGAAACGAATTTTTGATCTGAACGATGTAACGACCAATCACATCATCCACTCTTTTTGAGCGCCCAATATCAAATTCTATTTTTTGGTTCGCTTCGATTAATGCATCATCGAAATAGATTTTTTCAATGGCTGCCTCTTCTGTCTCTCCCAGTTTATTGCCAAAAGAGTCAAAAAATTTAATACCATTGTCAAAATAAGGATTGTGCGATGCACTAATCATAATACCAGCATCACAACGCATATCTTCAGTTAAAAACGCAATAGCAGGTGTGGGCATAGGTCCGATTTGTCTCACATCGTATCCTACTGCCGTTAAGCCTGAGACGATTGCATTTTCTATCATATAACCACTACGTCTGGTATCTTTACCTACTAAAATTTTATTGGTAATAGAATTTTTACGAAAATAGATCCCTGCGGCCATAGCCAAACGCATTGCCATAAAAGCACTCAGTTTTTTACCTGCTTTGCCTCTTACTCCATCGGTTCCAAAAAGTTTCATTATTTTTCCTATTTTCTCTTTACATGTAAAATGATAAGCAAATTGTAACAAAACTTTTTTAATCTTTACATGTAACTATAATAACCATCAAAGTATATAACGATTATTCCGTATAAATGATGACCTTACTCCTTAATTTATCGATAAATAATTTAGTGCTTCAAATGAATATACCTATAATAACACTAAAGGTTTTGAGATAAATAAGCATATTTGCACTAAAATGTACAAAACATACCAAAGAATTGCACTTTAAATTTTAAAACGTCCTTAAAATAAGTTATATTTAATATTTATTTTTATATAATCTACGCCTAAATTTAAAAACGAAAGGCTTATCTATGGCAAACCACAAGTCAGCAGAAAAGCGTATTAGACAAACAATAAAACGCACTGAAAGAAATAGATTTTATAAAACTAGAATCAAAAATCTAACACGTGCTGTAAGAGAAGCTGTTGAAGCAGGCGATCAAGCAGCAGCTGAAGTTGCGTTGAAAAATGTGAATAAAAACTTTCACTCTTATGCAGGCAAAGGTATTTTAACTAAAAATACAGCTGCTCGCCGTGTAAGCAGATTGTCACAACTCGTTAATACGCTAGGTAGTGTTGCTGCATAACTTGCGGCAACTCCCTCTTTATTTTAGCTCCCCTTCATGTTGAAAGATAAATTACTTCCATTTCTCGAACGTTACAATGAGCTCTCTATCCTTTTGAGTGATCCTAATATTGCAGCAGATATTAAAAATATGACCGCACTTTCCAAAGAGCAGTCAGGATTAGAGAAAATCAAAGATAAAACTCTTGAATATTTTTCGACACTTGATCAAATTGATGAGAACAAACTTCTCTTTGATGATGAAGAACTCGGTGAACTTGCAAAAGATGAACTTCGTATTCTTGAACCTCGTAAAGAGGAGATTGAAGAGGAGATCAAACTTCTATTACTTCCTACTGATCCAAACGATGAACGCAATATCTTTTTAGAAATTCGCGCTGGAACAGGTGGTGATGAAGCTGCTATTTTTGTATCCGATCTTTTTAAATCCTATCTTCGCTACGCTGAAAATCGTGGCTGGAAAGTTGAAGTCGTCTCACTCAGTGAAGGTGTTCTGAACGGATATAAAGAAGTCATCGCTTTAATTAAAGGGCAGGGTGCTTTTTCACGTCTCAAATATGAAGGCGGTGTACACCGTGTTCAGAGAGTTCCACTGACCGAATCACAAGGTCGTGTACACACTTCAGCGGTTACCGTTGCGGTTATGCCAGAAGTTGACGATGTTGAAATTGAGATATTGGAAAAAGATTTAAAAATTGATGTTATGAGATCTTCTGGAAATGGTGGTCAATCGGTTAATACAACCGATAGTGCTGTAAGAATCACCCACTTACCTACAGGTCTTGTTGTTGTCAATCAAGATGGCAAATCTCAGCATAAAAACAAAGATGCTGCAATGAAAGTACTCAAAGCAAAGCTTTATGACATGCAAATGCAAGAACGTAATGCCAAAGAGAGTGAAGCACGTAAAACACAAGTAGGTTCAGGCGACAGAAGTGCTCGAATTCGAACTTACAACTATCCTCAAAATCGTATTACAGACCACAGAGTAGGGCTTACCCTGTACCGTTTGGATGCTATTATGGAAGGTGGTTTTTATGATGAAATCATTGATCCAATTATTACACACTATCAAACCGAGCTTATGAAAGAAGCAAACCTTTAACCAACCTATTTATCGTATATGAGTAGGTTGTTTTGCTCGATCATCTCTCTAAGCATCTTAATATACTCTTCTTTTAACTCAGAGTAGTTCACCATCGTTTTAGAAGCTTCCATTCCTCCAAAATTTTTCCCACTGTTTCGAGCTTGAAGTCTTTTTTCCCTAAAAACAATATACGCATCATTGGTATTCAGATTGAGCATATACGCGTTGACTGATTTTTGAAGTGATCCAAAAATCCGAATCATATGGGTTTTACCTATAGCTCTATTTTGCGGTAATAATCCTACACCAGAATAAGACCAGTGTCCAAAAAGGTTATTAGCTTCCCTTGCAAAGCGACTTTTACCCCATCCACTCTCAAGGGAGGCTTGTGCCAGTGCTAACGAGGTAGGAATAACATCAATACGCTTAAAGTATTCGTCCCTATCAAAGAGTGATTCTATGCCATATTTATTGCGCAAAGAGATAAGATACCCCACATTGGCATAATTAAGTCCACGAAAGGCATCAGGCACCGCTTTAGCAAAAAAACTGGTGATGAATTCTCGGTCTTTTTTGATCTCGTCATTCCCTTTATCCACAAGAGTTTTCATCTCACGAATAAATTCCTCTTTTTGCTTTGGGCCCTCTTCCATCTGATAATATTCCGAGGAGAAACCTCCTGCATAAAGAGCACTTTGAGCGAGTAGACTAAAGGCGATAAAAAGAGTCGAAAATAGTTTCACGAAATTAAAGTTCCAACACCGTTTCAAAGACTTTTTGAACTCTACCTTTGAAAAAAAGCCTTTGATCCACAATACGCAAACTTAACTCATCCCCACTGATAGGGTAAATATGAGCACTCGTACCTACCAGTTTTTGACGATATGCACTGTAAAAACATGCTGCCATTCCCGTACCGCAGGCCAATGTCTCATCTTCAACACCACGCTCATAGGTTCTTACATGTAAAGCATTTTTCTCAAGTTGCGCATAATTGACATTCGCATTATATTTATAGCGCATTTGACGTGCAATCACTTTATCAAAACAGTTAATATCGTCAACAAATGTCACTAAATGCGGAACCCCTGTATCACAGAAATGCCATGTTAAACCATTCTCTTCAAACGATTCACTGAGCACTTTTGGTGTCGTTAACTCTGTTTCGACAACATCATTTTCCACCACAGAGGTAATAACACCGGCACCTGTTAAAAAACGCATCGATGCATTTGCTAAATGGTTCGTAAATGCATAATGAGCACATGCACGCGTGCCATTACCACACATAGAAGCAACACTGCCATCATTGTTATAAAATTGCCATTTAAAATCATATTCAGCGTGTGGCAATAGAACAATCAAGCCATCAGCGCCCACACCTTTTTGCCTATCGCATAACTGCTGAGCAAGTAAACTTCTGTCAACCTCTACAAAGGTGTGAAAAATAATAAAATCATTGCCATTTGCATTATATTTTGCAATTTGCATAGGTACCTCGTACAAATTTGATAAATTTTTCGATTTCACTCTCTAAGAATTTCATATCAAAGGAGTTGTTTATCAGAAAATCGGCTAATATTTTCTTCTCTTCAATGCTAATCTGAGCATCAATTCTCTTTTGCGCCTCTTCTTTACTAAAATCTTCTCGAATCATCAGTCGCTTTCGCTGAACTTCAACAGGTGCGTAGACAACTGCCACCAATTTACACGAATAACCATCACTCTCAAAATAGAGAGGAATGTCGATGATATAAGGCTTTTCTTTTGCCTCTAAAAGATCGCAGCGCCTAAAAATCTCTTGACGAATCAATGGGTGTAAAAAAGTATTGAGCTTTTCACGCTCGTGTTTATCATTAAAGATAAGTGCTCCAAGTGCTTTGCGGTCAATGGCTCCCTCTTTAATAACACGCTCTCCAAAAAGTGCTTCAACCTCTTTTACATGTAAAGGTAAAATCTCTTTTGCAATCACATCGGCATCGATTACTTCAAAGCCATGCGACTTTAGCATCGATGAGACAGTACTTTTGCCAGTAGCAATTCCACCCGTTAAAACAATCGCATGTTCATATGCCATCTATTTCCTAATACCTTATTGCTATTTTTATAACGATTTTAACATACTTTTGTTAAAATCTATTAAACAATAACCACACTAAAGGTATATGCATGAGCACAGTCAGCTACAAAGACGCTGGTGTCGATATAGACGCGGGAAACCAATTTGTCGAAAATATTAAACCACTGGTCAAGTCTACTTTTGATAAACATGTTATCGGAGGCATTGGCTCCTTTGCAGGCGCGTATGAACTGCCATCAGGCTATCAAAAACCTGTTATTTTAGGGGCAACCGATGGTGTTGGCACTAAGCTTAAACTTGCGATCGATTCAGGGATTTATGACACTGTAGGCATTGATCTTGTTGCCATGTGTGCAAACGATCTTATCTGTAACTTTGGAACACCACTCTTTTTTCTCGATTACTATGCGATGAGTAAACTTGAGATTGATGCAGCGGTGAGTATCGTGAAAGGTATTGCCGAGGGTTGTATTCAAGCTGAATGTTCTTTAATTGGTGGCGAGACCGCTGAAATGCCAGGAATGTACCAAAGTAAAGATTTTGATCTTGCAGGTTTTGCCGTTGGAATCGCTGAAAAAGATGAAATGAACCGATTACCTCATGTGAAAGCGGGTGATATCTTAATCGCTCTTCCAAGTTCGGGTGTCCACTCGAATGGGTTTTCACTGGTTCGTAAACTCTTCTTTGACAAACTTGGGTACTCTTTTGAGACAGAATTTGATGGTAAACCACTCATTGAAACACTTTTAACCCCAACACGCATCTATGTAAAACTCTTCAAGTCTCTAAAATCAAAAATCAACGCACTTGCGCATATTACAGGAGGAGGAATTGTTGAAAATCTTCCACGTGTCCTTCCGGAAGGCTTACAAGCGCATGTGTATAAATCAAAAATTAAAACACTCCCCGTGTTTGACTTCATGAGTCAATACGTTGAGGAGAGCGAAATGCACCGTACGTTTAACATGGGTGTTGGTATGATTCTTGTCGTTAGCCCTGAAAATGTGGATGATGTCCTCGCAAACAGTGATGGTTACGTTATCGGAGAACTTAAAGCTGGGCCTAAAAGTGCCATTATGCTCTAATGAGTAGCGTTTATATTTTCTCAAAACTTTTTACATACCTGGTTTTACCACCAGGTATTTTTATTCTCCTCTTTGCGCTTGCAGCATTGTATGCCAAGCGTTTTCGTCTCTTCTTCCTAGCTAACGCTATTGTTTTTTACCTATTAAGCACATCCTATGTTGCGGATTGGCTTCTTGCTCCGTTAGAGACACCTTTCAATAAACCACTCGAAAAACAGCCTGTTGATGCTGTCATTGTACTAGGAGGTGGGCATACGCAAGGTGTTGCCAATTTACCGCTCAGCAGTGATGCGTATAAGCGTATGATGTGGGGATTAATGGTTGCGAAGTCTAATAATTTACCTCTTTTATTTAGTGGTGGAGGTATGCAAAAAGAGTATTTAGAAAGCGATGCATTTTTGGATAGCCTTAAAGAACTTAAACTTTATCTTGAGATCTCAACGCCTAGCTCCAAAAGCCTTGGAACCAAAGAATTTTCTTTACATGTAGAAGATAAAAGTCTCGATACTTACCAAAATGCACAGTTTAGCAAAGCTGCTTTTGAACAAGCTGGATTGGTCACACCTACGATCTATCTCGTAACTTCTGCCTATCATATGCGCCGATCTATTCGTCTTTATGAATACTTTGGTTTTAAAGTCATCCCAACCGCAACAAACTTTAAGATCAATGCACGGGCAAAAGATGGATGGGATTATCTGCCCAATGCACACGCCCTCTATAAAAGTTATGTGGCACTGCATGAATATGTTGGATTACTCAGTCTCAAGCTTAGAGGAATTTAACGTTACATGTAAACATTATTGTCGTTTATCGTTGGTAATTTTATAGACAAAGCTAAAGACTTCTGCCACGGCTTTATAGAGCATGGGTGGAATCTCTTTATTGAGCTCTATTTTAGAAAGGAGCTCAACTAAATCCGCATCCTTTTTGATGAAAATATCATGGTCTTGTGCTAACTTTATCATATTTTTCGCCACTTCGCCTTTACCCGAAGCGACAACTTTAGGTGCACCTTTTTTCTCTCGATCATATTTAAGAGCAACTGCTTTTTGAGGTTTAGGGGAGGGTGTATTCATATTTTTATATTAATCCCAAATTGAAGTTCTTCGCCACTAAAATAGTCATTCTTTACCACACTCACATCTTTGTATTCTAACATTTTTACAGTTCCTGTAATAAGTCCGACTTCATTAAGTGCATATTTTAGATCACTAAGCTGTTGTGTAATTTTTGAACCTAACTCTTTTTTCTGCGATGCAATGGTGATATCAATATATTTTTCTCCTGCGAGAACCAGCATCATATTAAGCTTCCCATAGGCTTCTAAGTCCAGATCGATTTGACAGTGAAACTTCTCATCGCTACCTTGCTTCATCATCATGGAACCACCTTTAAGTCCATCCCAACTAAAAGGAACATACAGATGCGTGGAGCTACTCACATAAGAGACTAACTGATGGTACTCAATTTGTGTTAGCAAACGATTGCTAATCTCCAGTGCTTCCTTATTTTGACCGGATGCTTGAAGATTATCGCCCAGTTTTGTCAGAACACCTTTCATATCACTCAACAATTCCACATCTGTTGGATCAAGCGAGAGTTTTTGAGCAATGGCTTTACCTACAAAAAGCTCTGGCTTAATAAGGCTATGTATCTTTTGTTCTAAACCAGTACTTTTATCAATAAAATCTGCTTGCTGAATCGTTTTACTATCTAAAATTTCAATTTGCTGTTTAATACGATTCACAACCATTTGAAGAGCCTCTTCAATGCTCTCAGGAGCCTTTGGTGCGCTTCCACTCAATGCACTTAATAAAGAGGCTGAGGAGGATAGGGGTGGCAATACTTTTTCGGTATTCTCCTCCATAGCTTCTTCGATAATACCCTCTTTCCCCAAGGGCTTCGGTGCAAGGGTTGTTACCTCTGGCTTTATGCCCAATTGGGGTGTTACTACTGGTCCTTTTAACAATGTTTCTTTGCCCAAAAGCTGATCAATTTGAGGTTGAAGATCATCAAGTTGCAGGCTACTTAGGTTCTCTTTCAGCATTTCTAAGAGTACTTTGACTTGCGTGGTAAAGTGCTCTTCCACATTCATATTAGCAGGATAATTGGATACTTTTGAGTTCATTAAGTCCATCTGCTTGATTGCGTAATCAAGCTTTTGAGCGTTTTGATAGACTTCTTTAAACACAGAAGGTCCTTCTGCTGAAAGTTCTTGTTTCACACTTTTGCGAAAAAGATCGAGTAGCGTCTTAAGACTCTCTTGTGCATCTTTGGAGGTGAGATCTTGTGTTGTATTTAAATGATCCATAATGGTCTGAACCTCTTGCACAAAAGGGTTAACGCTCTTTGATTCTCCAAGATGTTTTTGAAGTTCCAAGGAAAGCATTTGAATATTTTCTTGAACTCCTTTTTGCGTTACAATGTTAGCTAACTTCGATTCAAAAAAAATACCTGAGTTTTGTACCTGCGTTTGAAGCATCTTCGTATCAATCTGATCCATACTTTTCGTAAAAAGCTGCAAAAGGGCTAAAGGCTTAGCAATGGTTGAATCCATTTTAACGATAGAGCTTAGATTTTTAATATCTTCAGCAAAATTGCCCATATTTTTAAAAAGCTGATTGTGTTGCAAAATCTCAAAAATAGCACTTTTTGATTTAGCTTCACTCACGGCAGTTCCTAACAATTTCCCAATAACGTCTTGTGCATTATTAGGAGTAGTGGTACTTTTTTGAGCCGTAAGGGAAAGAGGAATATCTGCACTCTCTTGAATAATCTTTGTGGCACTCTCTTTAGCAGTCGCTTTGGGGTCGAGTGTTTGCAGTTGATTTGCAAGAAGTGAAGTAGTAGAAATATCCATTAAAATATCCCTATCATGGTACGTACCTTTTTACGATTGTTTCGTATCTTTTGTTTTGATTTTCACAAGCCATTCAGAAAGTGTTTTCTCATACCCTATCGGCAAATTATCATAAAAATGAAGGGGTTTTTCCAAATATTTTTGATCTACCCAACCACCAAAATCATGTGGATAAAGATATCCTTTAGGGGAGGGGCTTTTTAGATGGTTAGGCACTTTAAGTGCTTTTTCGTTTTTAACGTATGTTAACGCATTATTGATTGCGACATAGGCACTATTAGACTTGGGACTGCATGCAAGATAAATCAAACATTGCGATAAGATAATACGCGCCTCTGGATAACCAATTTTACTCACGCTCATAAGCGTACTGGAAGCCAAATTAAGCGCATTAGGGTTTGCATTGCCGATATCTTCGCTCGCAAGGATTACAAGCCTCCTAGCAATGAAATCGGGGCTCTCACCGCCATCTATGAGACGTGCGAGATAATAGAGTGCCGCATCCACATCAGAGCCTCTTACACTTTTAATCATGGCACTAATCAAATTATAGTGTGTGTTATCAGAACTAACACCATCTTTTAAAGCACTAGGACGCAACATTTTAAGTGTTTCAAGCTTTACATGTAAATCTACTTTGAGTGCAAATTCAAGTAAATTTAAAAGTGCTCTGCTATCCCCCGCACTTGAACTTATCAAATACGCTATAGCGTCGTCCTCAATCTCAAATGAAACTTTTTCGCGCACACATTCAATAATAGCTTTAAGATCCTTATCTTCAAGTGGATAAAATTCAAAGAGCATCATGCGTGAGCGTATGCCAGAACTAAGAACAAAGTAGGGGTTTTCGGTTGAAGCACCAATGACTATCGCTTCATGGTTTTCCATGGGAAGCAAGAGTACTTCTTGTTGTGTTTTAGAGAGGCGGTGAATTTCATCAATAAAAATAAGGGGTTTTTGAAGCCCTCCACGGTGCTGCGAGAGAATCTTTCGAATCTCTTCCACTTTAACACTCGTGGCATCTAGTTCATAAAAAGGGAGTTCAAGCTCATTGGCGACAATACGCGCTAATGTTGTTTTCCCAACCCCGGCAGGGCCAAAGAAAAGGGAATGGCTCATAGAGCCTGATTTTAAAAGTTTTCGAAAAGGGCTACTGGCTCCACTAAGGTGCTTTTGCCCGGCTAACTCTTCAATCATTTTAGGGCGAAAGAAGAGGGCGAAGTTATTGATCATCGTCCTCTTCATCCTCGTCAACTACTGGGATTTTATCGCCATCTCGTTTGATATATTCAAGATAATCTCGCAGCGCGGTATATTCACCACCATCAAAATAACGATGTTTCCCAGGTCTTAACATGCCAAGATCAATTTTGCCATAACTCACGCGTTTTAGATCAACAACATCCACATCAAAATAACCAAAGAAACGTCTTAGCTCTCTATTTTTACCTTCATTGATCGTCACTTTAATGGTAGAGAAGGTTGGATTATTTTTAATGATACGATACGAGACAAACGGTGCAAAGTCCATTGAACGAATCTCGCTGTGCGAATGTCCACCTTTGCGAGCATTTTCAAGGAAAAGACCTTCTTGCATCGCTTTTTCCATTGCTGGCGTTATCATTCCGTTGATTTTAACGTAATACACACGCTCTAAATCACCATGCATTAAAGCAGAAACGACTGAGGGTGAATCGCACAGAAGCAATAAGCCTTCGCTGGCAAAATCCAGTCTTCCTACGCTCAGATAATGACCAAATTGCGGAGGCAAAGTATCGTAAATTGTTCTACGACCACGATCATCTTTTTTACTTACTAACTCACCTTTTTGTTTGTGATAAACAATAACTGAATACCCATGTTTTTCAAAAAGAGCTTTTCCATTGAGTTCAATCTTATTTTTAAAACTCACCTGTGTTGAAAGATCTTGCACCACAACCCCATCGATCTTCACATGGCCCGCTTTGATGAGTTCATCCGCCTCACGCCTTGAAAAGTGCGTGTTATGCGAAATCATTTTATTAAGTCTCATTAATTCCATTTATTTAATTCCTGCTTCCACTAAATCGTGGATATGTAAAACACCTTTAAGCATCCCTTGTTTATCGGTAATGGCTACAAGCTGTATTTTGTACTTTTCGATAAACGCTAAAGCATCACTGGCTAAAAGCGTCTCATCGTCAAGTTTTTTAGGATTCTTTGTTGCATATTCATATGCAGTAGCATCCATACTAAAATCGCTCCGCATTAGTGCTCGGCGTAAGTCACCATCGCTTAAAACGGCTATTAATTGATTATTTTTGTTCGTAATGAGCACATTTCCAAGTCTTCCCTCACTCATTTTGATAATAGCTTCTTTGAGCTTGGTTGTTTCATGTATGATCGGAAGTTCTTGTGTTAGCATCAAATCTTTAACTTTTACAAACAAGCGCTTACCCAAACTTCCCCCTGGATGAAACGATGCAAAATCTTCTTTTTGAAAATTTTTCTTTTTCATCAAGCAAACAGCTAACGCGTCACCAAGTGCAAGGGTGAGTGTTGTCGAGCAGGTTGGGGCGGCATCCAATGGGCATGCCTCCTTTTCTACATGTAAAGGTAAAAAGATATCGCTATAATGCCCTAATGATGACTCTTTAGAGCGCGCCATGCCAATAAGCGGGATATCAAAACGCTTGATATGTGGCAAGATTTTAATGAGCTCTTCACTCTCACCACTGTAACTAATGGCTAACACAGCATCTTCTTTACCAACCATGCCAAGATCACCATGCATCGCTTCTGTCGGGTGAAGGAAAAAACTACTCGTTCCTGTACTTGCAAGCGTGGCAGCAATTTTTGCACCAATCAATCCACTTTTACCGACACCTGTCACAATCAATTTACCTTTAATGTTAGCAATTAAATTGGTTGCCTCACTCATCTCATCACCAATTAAAAGTGCTGCGGAGAGAAGCTCTTTTGCTTCAAGTTCTAGCACTTCTTTGGCTATTGCTTTAAAATCTTGCATACCATTTCCTACATCATAAAGATCGTTGGAACGATCGTTGGATATTTTTTCATTTGTCTGTAAATATGTTTACGCACAACTTGACGGATTTCATTCTCAAGTGCTCTTGGATTTTCAAGAAGCTCTGCTTTAGCGTTCACCACAAATTGATCAATCACCCCTTCCATTTCAATTGAGAAGGATTTATCATCTTTATCGGGAACTAGTCCGTAACTAATAATTTTAGGTTTTGAGATCAACTTATGCTCACTCTTATCTAACTGTATCACTAACATAACAAGGCCAGAATCAGCAAGTTTCTGACGATCGATGACAACATCATCGGCAATCTGTTCATTGATTTGGTTATCAATAAATACTTTACCGGTTTTAACTGTTTTAATCTTTTTCATGTATTTTGCACAGACTTCGATTTGGTCACCATCACTCATTAATACAATATTTCGCTCAGGGACACCACACTGCATTGCAGTCTCTTTATGCTTTGTAATATGATTGTATTCACCATGCACTGGAAGGAAAAAGCGTGGTTTTACCAAGCGCAAAATAAGCTTTTGTTCTTCTTGAGCAGCATGTCCACTCACGTGAATCTCACTAAAGTCTTGATATGCTACGTTTGCACCACTTTTAAGCAGGAAGTTGAGTACTTTTGAGACGCTGCCTTCATTACCAGGGATAGCTTTAGCTGAGATAATGATCTGATCGGTTGGCTTAATTTTTACATGACGGTGTTCATCGGTTGCCATACGGTAAAGTGCACTCATCGTTTCACCTTGACTTCCGGTTGTGACGATAAGAACATCTTTATCGGGATATTTATTGACCTCATGCGGATCAATAAAGATACTTTTATCAAGTTGTATATACCCAAGATCAATCGCTGTAAAAAGATTTCGCTCCATAGAACGACCAATGACAGAGACTTTTCTACCATATTTTAACCCATAGTCAATCGCTTGATAGACTCGGTGAATATTTGAAGAGAAGGTTGACATAATGACACGACCTTTTGCTTTAGCAAAAATAGAGTCAAATGTTTTACCAACAGTGCTCTCACTGCGGGTAATTCCCTCTTTATAGGAGTTTGTACTATCACTCATCAAACATAAAACACCTTTTTCACCATACGCTGCAAAACGGTTAAGATCTGTAACGAAGCCATCTATGGGTGTGTGATCGATTTTAAAATCTCCCGTATGAATGATCGTTCCAGCCTCGGTAGTAATTGCAAGAGACGATGCATCAATAATGGAGTGTGTAATATGAATCCACTCTACTTCAAACTCGCCAATTTTATAAATTTTACGTTTTTCTACGGGTCTAAAATATTTTTTATAGGCTTTTAATCCATGTTCATCAAATTTATTTGAAATCATCCCAAGAGGTAATGGCGTTGCATAAAGTGGACATTGCATCTCTTTAAAAAGATACGAAATAGCACCAATATGATCTTCATGTGCATGTGAAATAATAATTCCAGCTATTTTTTTCTTAATTTGTCTTAAATAACTAAAGTCCGGAACCAAAATATCGACACCATGCATATCTTCACTAGGGAAACTCATACCAACATCAAGAACGATTGCTGATGTTTCTGTCTCAAAGACACAGATATTTCCGCCAATCTCTCCCAATCCACCAAGTGGAGTGATTTTAATCTTCCCTTTGGATGTTTGGTCAATCAAATTTGAGCGATTCAATCGATCTTTGTGCATTCTTTGATTTGCGTCTATCGCCTTTTTCATATCACGTTGCCAAGGCTCATTTCCCTCGATAGAAGCTGTTGGAGATTTATTACTCTTTCGTCTTCTGTTATTGCGTGGTTTTTTCTCGCTTGGCTCACCTGTTGGCTCTTTTGAAGCACCATCTTGAGGAATTGGGCTCATCTGTTTTTTAGTGTTAGGATGAGGTGTTTGTTTGGCGGTCCCAGCAGGTTTTACTGTATTGTCAGTAGGGGTTTCGTTACTGTTCTGTTGCGTCGTTACTTCGTTTTCTTGCATCATTCAACCTTAATGTTTTAAATAGTAGATGATGAGACAAGACGCTAATTTCGTGAGGACGAATTGTTATGGGAAGGGTTTGTTCGTACATAACTTTTTCTACGTACGATTTATCAAACTCAGATGAGATATTCCTCAACCAAGTTTTTCTAGGACTTTGAAACGAACATCGCAAATATTTTTTAAATTTCTGCAACTGCTCATCTGATTCAAAGATACCAGAAAATTTTCCTTCAACAAACTCTTTTTGTTTGTCAATTTTGAGAATAGACGACACCACTTTAGGTTGTGGCTCAAACGATTCTGGAGATACATCAAAAAGTATTGCAGCCATCCCAATACTTTGTGCCAAAATCGCCAAAGAGGTAAACTCTTTTGTTTTTGGAAGCGCAGCAAACTTTTCTGCTACCTCTTTTTGGATCATAACCGTCATTGATTTACAATTCGGATCTTCCAAAGCTTCCAAAATAATAGTCGTAGCGATGTAATAGGGCAAGTTTGCAACTAAATCATAAGACTCATCACAGAGTGAGCCTTTCTCAAATTGCTTTAAAACATCAGTTTGCACCAATGTCAACTGTCCTTCATCTATCTTCGTCGAATATTTTTTTCTCAAATAAACGCACAAGTCTTCATCGACTTCATATGCTATTAAGGCTTTCACCTTTAATAGCTCTTGCGTCAAATCACCTAAGCCAGGCCCAATTTCAACAAGTTTTCGCTCATTTCGGGGCATCGATTGGATGATTTTACTGACAACAGTCGTATCTTTTAAAAAATTTTGGCCAAATTTCTTTTTTGCCTCTATCAATTTGCAACCTATTTTTTAAACTTTCATTGATTGTAGCCAATCTTTACTTATAAAAGAGTTATAGTATTAATTAATCTTAGTTTTCAGAAGTTTTTTTTAATTCTTTCGCTATCATTTTAACTTATATTTGCCTAAAAAAGAGAGTTTTATGAACCATTTTGCTAAGCGTATTATCCCTTGTTTGGATGTCAAAAATGGGCGTGTTGTGAAGGGTGTAAATTTTGTTGGTCTTAAAGATGCAGGCGATCCTGTTGAAATAGCAAAAAGGTACAATGAAGAGGGTGCCGATGAGCTTACATTTTTAGATATTACGGCTAGTCATGAAGGTCGAGGCACAATCGTTGATATTGTTGAAAAAGTTGCACGTGAAGTTTTTATTCCACTTACCGTTGGTGGTGGTATCCGGACACTGGAAGATATATACAGTCTTTTACATGTAGGATGTGACAAAGTGAGTATCAACTCTCCCGCTATTGCAAATCCTCATTTTATTGACGAATCATCCAAGCGTTTTGGTTCACAATGTATTGTTGTGGCGATTGATGCTAAACGCACAGGCGATTCATGGCATGTCTTTATCAATGGCGGAAGAATTGATACAGGTATTGATGCCCTTGTTTGGGCAAAAGAGGCGCAAGAGAGAGGTGCTGGCGAGATACTTTTAACCTCCATGGATTGTGATGGTGCGAAAAATGGCTATGATATTCCTCTCACATCACAGATGAGTCGTATGCTTGATATCCCTGTCATTGCAAGTGGAGGAGCAGGGACAATGGAACACATTAAAGATGCATTTTTAAATGGGGCTGATGCAGCACTTGCCGCTTCTATTTTTCACTTTAAAGAGATCGATATTATGGATCTTAAACGTTACCTCACACATGAGGGAATTGCAGTTCGATTATGATTCTCTGTGCTGGAAGAAATGAAATATTTGATTTTGCTAAGCCTGTTGGCGTTGGACTTATAGAGAGTGCTAGTAATCTAACGCGACTGATCCTTGAAGAAAAACCTGCTTTTCTATTTTTTGTTGGAACAGCAGGAAGCTATGGGCACTATCAGCCACTTGATCTTATCTATAGTCATCGTGCTGCCAATATTGAGCTTGGCTACCTACAAGAACAATGCTATACCCCTTTAAAAAATATTATTGAATCTGATAGTATCTATGTTTCACGTGGAACTACTCATATATCGCCTATTATCAATTCAAGTAATTATATAACGACGAATTCTGCGTTAGCTAATACATTATTTGAGAAAGGTTTTGAATTGGAGAATATGGAGTTCTTTTCTATTGTTAGTGTTGCAAACCAATTCCATATCCCTTGCTCAGGTCTCTTTGTTGTTACCAATTATTGCAATAATAATGCGCACAATGACTTTATACAAAATCATGCTAAAGCTAAAGAGTTAATCACGTTACATGTAGAAAAAAATATGAAAATTTGAGGCATTATGGAAAAATACAATATACTAGATTTATCAAAAGAAGAGCTATCTGAAGTTATTAAACCTGCATTTAGAGCTAAACAAATTTACCAATGGCTCTATCAAAAATATGTTAATTCTTTTGATGATATGAAAAATTTGCCAAAAGAACTCAAAGATCAACTCAAAGAAAATTACTACCTTGATCCCCTTACAATTGCAAAAGTTGAAGAGAGTAGGGATGGGAGTAAAAAGTATCTTTTTGCACTTAAAGATGGCAATACTGTTGAATCTGTTCTTCTTCCAATGAAACAAGAACAAACTGATGAAGAAGGAAAATTACTTCATCATACACGCTATACAATCTGTATTTCTTCTCAAGTCGGATGTAAAATAGGCTGCGCTTTCTGCCTAACAGGGAAAAGTGGTTTTAAACGCAATCTCACGGCTGGAGAGATAACATCACAAATTCTAATGATCAAAAGAGATAACGCTATTGCTGAAAATAGACGTGTAAATATCGTTTACATGGGTATGGGAGAGCCACTGGACAATTTAGCTAACGTGAGCAAAGCTGTGCGCATTTTTAATGATCTTGATGGGCTATCTATCTCTCCTCGTAGGCAAACTATTTCCACCAGTGGGCTCAGCGTCCAAATCGAAAAGCTTGGTCTTATGGATTTAGGTGTTTTGTTAGCCATTTCATTGCATGCCGTTGATGACGAGCTTAGGCAAAAACTTATGCCTATTAATAAGGCCTATAACATTGAGTCCATTATAAACGCTGTTAAAGCATTCCCAATAGACGCACGTAAACGCGTCATGTTTGAATACTTAGTGATGAAAGGGGTAAATGATGACCAAAAGAGTGCAAAGAAGCTGGTGAAGCTTCTACATGGCATAAAATCGAAAGTTAATCTTATCTATTTTAATCCACATCCCGGAAGTGAGTTTGGACGTCCTCAAGAAAAAGATATGATTGCATTTCAGCAATATCTAGTTGATCATGGGGTACTTTGTACTATTCGCCAATCAAAGGGATTGGACATCAGTGCAGCCTGTGGTCAGCTACAAGATAAGGAGCAGAACAATGACAATGCTTGATCTTTTTCAACTGGGGTTTTTAATTATTGTCGTCATTGTTGGAGTAGGGGGATTGGTAACAGTTCTCTTCAAAAAAGAGAAATAAGAGCTTTACATGTAAAGCTCTTTTAGTTTTACTCTGCTATCCATTCTTTAGAGATAATTTCTTTGTCTGCAACAAAAATCTTTCCTAAAAACTTATCCCCTTTTTGATAACTGCCGACACCTTTAGGTGTACCACTCATCAAAATATCGTTATCAATCAAAGTTGAAAAAGAGTTTATTTCTTCAATAACCGCCAATGGTTTATGAATCATAAGATCAACTCCACCCTCTTGAACTAACACATCATTAATCCATAATTTTAAAGTGAGTTGATCAATAGCAAAGGGGTCAATACTCACAAACGCACTCATAACAGCTGCTCCATTAAAAGCTTTCGCACGATCCCATGGCAAGCCTTTTCCCTTTAGCTCACTCTGCAATGCACGATCCGTTAGGTCTAAGCCAAAAGCGACCGCATAGATGTTACTTTTTCTGATTAAAAAGGATATTTCTCCTTCGTAATGAAGTGTTGTTTGTGGACGTGTTGTTAGCTCATTACTGAGTGCCGAATTGGGTTTCATAAAAAGAACCATAGAACTTGGCATCTCATTATTTAACTCTTTGATATGCTCTACATAATTACGCCCAATACAGACAACTTTGCTAGGAGCAACTCTTATACCATCAACGACGACTGTTTTCATTTTAGACCTTTCATTAATTTATAAAACTCTATTTTAGCATCAAAATGGGATTCTATTTTATAAAATATATCTTTATACTCAAAGGATAAGCTTTGTGCATGTAAAAGCAATCTTGAGCTTTGAGTAATTTCGAGTTGTTCTTCAGGACTCATTGCACCATCTAAGAACCTTTCAGCATCCAATTCATCAATGCCATAAAGTGGATCACCTACAATGTGATGTTTCACGTGGAACAAATGAACCCTAATTTGATGCTGTCTACCCGTATATGGAATTGCTTCAACCAAAGTGGCATCCTTATCTTCAAAATAGTGGAGAGGCGTTACTTTTGTTTGAGACGCTTTACCTCTTTCATCTACATGAACTTTAAGGCGAATTTGACTGGTTTCAACATCTCTCTTAAGTTTCTCATTAATCATCATAACTTCATCCACTTTACCGTGAACCAGCGCCAAATAACTCTTGTGCATATGTCGTGTTGCAAAGATGCGTTTAAGATCGATTTCGGCTTTTTTATGTTTTCCCACTAAGACTAACCCACTTGTACTTTTATCGATGCGGTGCGCTGCATTGGCATCTCTACCATATAGTGATTTTATTTCATCATTGAGGGTATAGCCATCACTTCGTTTCCGTGGGTGCATCATTACTCCACTTGGCTTTTCAAATACAGCAAAATCTTCCGTTTCAAAAATAGGGACTAAACCCCTTGATTCACCTTCAAAAACAACAACTCCAATATTTCCCATAATCAAAGTTGATTTTTTGAGAAGCTGTTCACCTTCCACAAATACCCTTCTTTTATCAATCACTTTTTGTGCCTCACGCATACTCATTTCAAAGGTGTCCATTATGAAACGAAAGGCTGGTGTAGGTTTTTCAAGAACAAACTTTTTCAAAGTATACGCCAAAATTCAACCCTTTTTTAGTCCTAAATTGTTAAAATAAATTATCACATAAAACACGCAATGATAGATAATTTCACCGTATTTTATCACATAAAAATCACAAATAGACAAGGAATGAGAATGGTAGAGCGCTACGCAAGAGAAGAGATGAAAAAGCATTGGACAATTGAGGCAAAATACGACGCATGGCTCAGAGTCGAAAAAGCCGCAACCAAAGCATGGAATAAACTAGGACTCATTCCTGATAGTGATTGTGAGAAAATCGTTAAGAATGCAAAATTCAATATTGACCGTATTGACGAAATTGAAAAAGTGACCCGTCACGATGTTATTGCTTTTTTAACAAGCGTTGCAGACAGCCTTGGTGAAGAGAGCAGGTGGGTACATTATGGTATGACCAGTTCTGATTGTATCGACACTGCCGTCGCACTTCAAATGCGTGACTCTTTACATGTAATTATTGACGACGTTAAAACATTGATGGAATCTTTGAAAACTAGAGCGATGGAACACAAAATGACATTAATGGTTGGACGAAGTCATGGAATTCATGGCGAGCCTATCACCTTTGGTTTGGTTCTTGCCATTTGGTATGAAGAGATCAAACGCAGTCTGAAAAATCTTGAAAATGTTATGGAAGTCATTTCAGTAGGACAGATCAGTGGAGCAATGGGAAATATGGCGCACTCACCGATTGAACTTGAAGAGTATGTGTGTGAAGACCTTGGGCTCACACCTGCTCCTGTTTCAAACCAAGTCATTCAACGTGATCGTTATGCTGCACTTATGAATGCTCTTGCACTTTTAGCTTCAAGTTGTGAAAAAATTGCAGTTGCCATTCGTCACTATCAACGCACCGAAGTCTATGAATGTGAAGAGTTCTTTGAGAAAGGGCAAAAAGGAAGCTCTGCAATGCCTCACAAGCGCAATCCTGTCCTCAGTGAGAACATAACCGGTCTTTGCCGCATGATTCGCTCTTACGCGATCCCAGCTATGGAAAACGTTGCATTATGGCACGAGCGAGACATCAGTCACAGCTCAGTCGAGCGTTTTATCTTACCCGATGGTTTTATTACGACTGATTTCATGTTAAATAGACTAAACAGCGTTATCTCAAAACTGGTTGTTTACCCAGATAATATGATGCGAAATCTCAACCTTACGGGTGGTCTTGTTTTCTCTCAACGCATTCTTCTTGAACTACCACTTAAAAATGTATCGCGTGAAGATGCTTACAAAATCGTTCAACGTAATGCCATGAAAGTTTGGGAAGATCTCCAACATGGAAAACCAGCTCTTAATAGCGAAGGCGAAAGTTTATACCTTCAAAATCTCCTTGGAGATGAAGACCTTAGAGCAAAACTGAGCGAAACAGAAATTAGAGAGTGTTTTGACTACTCTTACTATACAAAAAATGTTGATAAAATCTTTCAAAGGGTATTCAAATAATGTTAACCGTCCAAAAGCGTAATGGTCGCATTGAGCCACTCGATATCTCTAAAATTCAAAAATACACCAGCTCCGCCATCAAAGGTTTGGACAACGTCTCTCAAAGTGAGCTCGAAGTCGATGCAAAGATTCAGTTTCGCGATCAAATCACCACCGAAGAGATTCAAAAAACATTGATCAAAACAGCCGTTGATAAAATTGACATTGATCGTCCAAACTGGACGTATGTTGCAGCACGCCTATTCCTTTATGATCTTTACCATAAGGTCAATGGTTTTACAGGCTATGGAAGCTTTGCAGAGTATTTAGACCGTGGGGAAAAAGAGGGTCGTATTGCGCTTGGTATGAAAGCAAAATATGATCTTGAAGATCTTGAAGCCTATCTCCAACCTGAGCGTGATCTTCAGTTTACGTATCTTGGGATTAAGACGCTCCACGATCGTTATTTGATTAAAAACAGACAAGGTAAACCTATTGAATTGCCACAACATATGTTTATGGCCATTGCAATGTTCCTAGCACAAAATGAGTTGAATTCCCAAGACTGGGCAAAGAAGTTTTATGATGTGATCAGTAAATTTGAAGTGATGCTCGCAACGCCAACACTCTCAAATGCACGCACCACACGTCACCAACTAAGCTCGTGCTACATTGGAAGTACGCCTGATAATATCGAAGGTATTTTTGATTCCTACAAAGAGATGTCACTGCTTAGTAAATTTGGTGGGGGCATTGGCTGGGATTGGAACTTAGTTCGTTCCATGGGTGGAATGATTGATGGACATAAAAATGCTGCGGGTGGCGTCATACCATTTCTTAAAATCACCAACGACATTGCCATCGCTGTTGATCAACTAGGAACCCGTAAAGGTGCTATTGCTGTTTATTTAGAGCCATGGCATATGGATATCTCAGACTTCTTAGACCTTAAGAAAAACTCTGGCGAAGAGAGACGACGTGCGCATGACCTTTTCCCAGCACTTTGGATCAATGATCTGTTTATGAAACGTGTTGAAGAGAATGCCATGTGGACACTGTTTGATCCTGCTGAAGCAGGCGATCTTTCTGAAGTCTATGGGGAAGAGTTTGAACGTCGTTACCTTGCCTATGAGCAAAATGATGCCATCTCTAAAGAGTATGTTCCGGCTAAAGAGCTATGGAAAAAAATCTTAACCAGCTACTTTGAAAGTGGAAGTCCATTTCTTTGTTTTAAAGACAATGCCAATCGTACCAATCCAAATGACCATACAGGAATTATTCGAAGTTCTAATCTTTGCACCGAAATTTTTCAAAATACCGCACCAAACCACTACAAAATTAAGATTGTATACAATGACCAAAGCATTGATACCTATGAAGAGAGTGATTTAGTCAAAGTAGATAGTGGCGTAACGAAAGAGGCCAAGAAAGTAACGGCACTGGATAGCATCAATGGCAAAGATATTTTTATTGTTGAAAAAGAGATGGTTGAAGGCAAAACGGCTGTATGTAACCTTGCCAGTGTGAATCTCTCTAAAATCAATACCAAAGAAGAGATTGAGCGAACCATTCCCATTGCAATTCGAATGCTTGATAATGTCATTGATCTGAATTTTTATCCACATGCTAAAGTCAAACATACGAACTTAAAATCACGTGCTATCGGTTTAGGGGTTATGGGTGAAGCACAAATGCTTGCAGAAAGCCACATCGAATGGGGAAGTTACGAACACTTTAGCAAAATTGATGAAGTCATGGAAGCAGTCAGTTACAATGCTATCTTGGCCTCATCCAATCTTGCTATCGAAAAAGGAATGTACCCAGAATTTCAAGGTTCCAAATGGAGCAGAGGTATTTTTCCAATCGATACGGCCAATGAAGAGGCAAAAAAACTCGTCGATCGTGGCGGACTCTTTGGTTACATGTACGACTGGGATACGCTACGAGAAAAAGTGAAAAAGAACGGTATGCGTAATGGCTATTTGATGGCAGTTGCACCAACGAGTTCTATCTCAATTCTTGTAGGAACGACACAAACGATAGAACCTGTGTACAAACGTAAATGGTTTGAAGAGAATCTCTCTGGAATGATTCCTGTCGTTGTACCAAACCTAAGTCCTGACACATGGAATTTTTATACCCCAGCATACGAACTCGATCAAAGACTACTGATAAAAGCAGGAGCCATTCGTCAAAAATGGATTGATCAAGGACAGAGCCTTAATATTTTTATCACACTTGATAAAGCAAGTGGAAAATACCTCAATGACATTTATATGCTTGGATGGAAATTGGGCATTAAATCAACCTATTATCTACGATCTCAATCCCCTGAAAATAAGCTCGAAGTAGCCGATCGCAGCATTGAGTGTGAGGGTTGTCAGTAAAAAACGCTTTTACATGTAAAGAGGCATTATGAAAACAATAGGATTGATCGGTGGCATGAGTTGGGAGTCTACACTCAGTTATTACACACTTTTAAACGAGGGTGTAAAAGCAAAACTAGGGGAACTTCACAGCGCCAAGATCATCCTTCATTCTGTTGATTTTGCACCTATCGCACGATTGCAAAGCGAAGGGAAATGGGAAGAGGCTGCTTTGATCATCCAAGAAGCAGCACTCTCATTGGAACGAGCTGGTGTAGATTTTATCCTTCTGTGCACCAATACCATGCATAAAATTCTTCCTTTGATCACACCCACTCTTCACACACCTTTCGTGCACATTGCAGAAGCAACTGCAAAAGCACTTATTGCACACGGTGCACATAAAGTCATTCTGCTTGGAACCAAGTTTACGATGCAAGAGACCTTTTACACGGAAGTTTTAAAAGCACATCAGATTGAGGTGGTTATTCCTGATAGTGAATCTATTGAAATTATCAATCGTATCATCTTTCAAGAACTTTGTATTGGAAAAATTGAGACAGCATCCAAAGCAAAATTTTTAGAAATCATTGATGAGCTCAAACGCCGTGATACGTCTATTGATGCTGTCATTTTAGGGTGTACTGAAATTGGTCTTTTGTTGCATCAAGGAAGCTCACGGCTACCGCTGTTTGACACAACCATTTTACATGTAAATGAAGCATTAAACCGCGCACTTTAGAAGTAAATACTTGTGATATAAATTAATTAAAAAATTTAATATTTTAAAGTAAAAACTTGAGTATAATCCCTTAATATAGGGTTTTATTGCTTTTATATAATCTATAAAAAAAGCTTTATTTTTCACCTGTGACATAGTTGTTGCAGCTTAATTATTAAGTTTCTTTAAATTTTATACTTACTATAATCTTCTCTACTTTTAAATCTAGGATAACCATGCTAACCAAAGTACTCAAACGTGACGGAACAACAGAAGAATTTCAGCCTTACAAGATCGAAGACGCCATCAAAAAAGCCTTCAAAAGTGAAGGTGTAACGTATGATGAAAGTATTTTTATAGAGATCCAGAAACGCATTGAAAAAAAACGTGTAGCAGCGGTCGAAGACTTCCAAGATATGATCGAACAAGAGCTCTACAAATCACGTTATTTTGATGTCATGCGCTCCTTTATTCTTTACCGACATACCCACAAGATGCAGCGCGAGCATATCTACGGGCTTAGCGAAGATACAACGTATGTCAATTCCACTCAAACGATTGAAGAGTACATTGGGAAAAGTGACTGGAGAATTAAAGCAAACTCAAACACAGGCTACTCCAATGCAGGTCTTGTCAACAACACGGCAGGTAAAGTGATTGCCAACTACTGGCTCGATAAAATTTATTCCAAAGAAGAGGGATTAGCACACCGTAATGGAGACTATCATATCCATGACTTAGATTGTTTAACCGCCTATTGTGCTGGTTGGAGTTTAAGAGTACTTTTGGATGAAGGTTTTAATGGCGTTAGAGGCCGCGTGGAGAGTCGTCCCCCAATGCATTTTAGAGAAGCACTTGGTCAAATGGCTAACTTTCTAGGAATTCTTCAAAGCGAATGGGCGGGTGCTCAAGCGTTTAGCTCTTTCGACACCTACCTAGCACCGTATGCCTTTAAAGATAAAATCTCTTACAAAGAGATCAAAAAAGCGATTAGAAGCTTTATTTACAACCTAAATGTTCCCGCACGTTGGGGACAAAGTCCATTTACCAATATTACGATTGACTGGACGGTGCCTAAAGATTTGGCCGATCAAATTCCAACATCAAATCAACGTCATCTTTTTAAAGAGATTAATGACATTGAGCTTATGGAAGAGGCTCAAAAACGTGGTGTTACGTCTCTTGAAGCAATGACCTATAAACATTTCCAAAAAGAGATGAATCTTATCAACAAAGCGTACTATGAAGTAATGACCGAAGGGGATAAAACAGGGCAGCCCTTCACTTTCCCGATTCCGACCGTAAACATCACAGAAGATTTTGATTGGGATGGCGAAAACACTGATCTCCTTTTTGAAAATACAGCCAAGATAGGCTCTTCTTACTTCCAAAACTTTATTGGAAGTCAATATATTAGAGATACCGATGGAAAATTAGTTGAAAATCCAAAAGCCTATAAACCGGGTCATGTACGCTCTATGTGTTGTCGTTTGCAACTTGATCTAAGAGAGCTTTTAAAACGCGGTGGTGGGCTTTTTGGAAGTGCCGAAATGACAGGAAGTATTGGTGTAGTCACCATCAATATGGCGCGCTTTGGCTATCTGTACAAAGGGAACAAAAAAGAGTTGATGGAACGTTTTGAATATTTAATTGACCTTGCAAAATCAACGCTAGAGAAAAAACGTGTTTTTGTTCAAGAGATGTACAACCGTGGACTTTACCCTTATACGGCGCGTTATTTACCAGGATTTAACAGCCATTTTTCCACTATCGGTGTGAATGGCATCAATGAGATGATCCGAAACTTTACCGATGACAAACACAATATAGCCGATGAGTATGGAATGGAATTTGCTCATGAAATCTTAGAATTTGTGCGCAACAAAATGGTTGCCTATCAAGAAGAGACAGGAAACCTCTACAATCTTGAAGCAACTCCAGCAGAGGGTACAACGTATCGTTTTGCCAAAGAAGATAAAAAACGCTACCCTGAGATCATCCAAGCAGGATCAGGAAAAAATGTTTATTACACCAACTCCTCTCAACTTCCTGCGAATTTTACCGATGATCCTTTTGAAGCATTGGACCTCCAAGATGACCTTCAATGCTCTTACACAGGAGGAACCGTGCTGCATCTTTACATGAAAGAGCGCATTAGTTCAAGTGAAGCGTGTAAAAAGTTGGTTAAAAATGTCATTACGAACTACCGTATGCCTTACCTTACGATCACACCTGTCTTTTCGGTGTGTGAGAAACATGGCTACATCAGTGGTGAACATGAATTTTGCCCGAAATGCGATGAAGAGTTAGTCGAACAATACAAAAAAGGAGAAGCATCATGAGTCAAGCTGAAATTTTAGAGAAGTTAAAAGAAAAACGTACCAAATGTATCGTTTATACCCGTGTTATGGGCTACCACAGACCCGTAGAGAGTTTTAATGTTGGAAAAACTGGCGAACACAGGGAGCGCGTTCAATTTGTTGAAAAATGCTCTTGCCGATAAGGCGATCCACAGCATTACGAAATTTACGACGCTGGATTATCCCCATCATCTAGCGTCTATCTTTTGGTTCGCCAAGTGCAATATGGCATGTTCGTATTGCTATAATCCTCAAATCGTACGAGACACTGGAACCATTAGCCTCGAAACTGCCCTAGAATTTTTACAAAGCCGCCAAGGTCGTCTTGATAGTGTTGTGCTAAGCGGTGGCGAGTGTACCCTCTACCCACATCTTGAAAGATTCTGTGAAGCGATTAAAGCATTAGACTATAAGATTAAAATCGACACCAATGGTTCCAATCCAGAACTACTAACACGTTTAATTGAAAAAGAGCTTGTCGATTACATCGCACTTGATTATAAAGCGCCTCAAGAAAAATATGCCACACTCACGCATTACCGCCATTTTGAACGCTTTGAAGAGAGTTTAAAGATGCTCATTCACAACCATCTACCCTTTGAAGTTCGCACCACATTGCACAGTGATTTACTCACCCTTTCTGATATCAATACCATCATAAAAGATTTACATGTAAAAGGCTATCAAGGTACTTATTACCTCCAAAATTATTTGCATGTAGAACCAACGCTTGGCGAAACAAAAATGCAACAAAATCAGTTTGATTTGAGCCAATTAACACATCTCCTGCCTATAGAATTAAGAAATTTTTGATAAAATAGCCTTTCATTAAAAGTCCTACTTGGCACACGAGCAAAGCTATTTTGGCTACGCTATCCACTGTGGCACTAAAGCTTACCAACACTGTTGGCAAAGTCTATTTTAAAATAAAATACGAGAAGGAAATAGTCGTGGAGCGCAAAAAAATCTACAACCCAAATTCAGATGAGAGTATCAACGATCGCAGAGTCTTTGGAGGGAATCCACACGGAATTTTAAATTTTACCAAAGCAAAATACACGTGGGCTCTCAAACTTTGGGACATGATGGAAGCCAATACATGGTTTCCAAAAGAAGTTGACACGACCAAAGATGTCATCGACTATAACCGTAACTTGACCGATGCAGAAAAACGCATGTATGACCTTGTTTGGTCACAGCTCATCAGCATGGACAGCTTTCAAACCAATAACCTGACGGATAACATCAACCCTTACATCACAGCACCAGAGATCAATGCCTGCCTTTCAAGACAATCGTACGAAGAGGCAAACCATTCAAAATCTTATGCCGTCATGGTAGAAGCCATTTGTGACAATACTGATCTTATTTATGAGATGGAAAAGCACGATGAGGTATTGCGTCGTAAAAATGACTATATTTCAAGTGTTTATGAAGAGCTCGCCGGTGATGTCACCGATGAAAAACTTGTTCTTGCCATGTTTGCCAATCAAATTTTAGAGGGTATCTACTTCTACTCTGGGTTTACGGCCATTTACGCGCTTGCACGCGCTGGAAGGATGCTCGGAAGCGCTCAGATGATTCGTTTTATTCAACGCGATGAAATCACACACCTTCTTATCTTTCAAAACATGATTAACTCTGTTCAAAAAGAGCGTCCAGAGCTTTTTACGGCAGAGCTTAAAGCCAAAGTGTACGATATGTTTCAAAAAGCGGGTGACCTTGAGATCGAATGGGGCAAATACATCACGCAAAATCAGATAATGGGCTTTACCGATGATATCATCGAAACCTACATTCATTATCTCATTGACGACCGTTTAACGGCTGTTGGATTTGATAAGCTCTATAACGCGAAACACCCCATTAAATGGGTCGATGACTTCTCTAAATTTAATGACCAAAAAACAAACTTCTTTGAAGGCAATGTCTCAAACTACAGCAAAGGAAGTCTTACCTTCGATGACTTCTAAACCCATGCTCTGTGCTTTACAGTTTGCTTATGAAGGGCGCAGCTTAGAAGAGAATTTTGCAACCCTTCAAACGCTGATAGAACAAACGCCCAAGAAGTGCATCGTTTTAGCGCCAGAGCTCTGCTTAAGCGCCTATAGCTACGATGCAATGGAAGCGGCTGCAGCATTTTCTGCCGCCATGCTTCCATCACTTGCAAAACTCTCTACATGTAAAACATTTGGGCTCACGTTAATTGAAAAAACCGAAGTAGGCTATGTGAATAACTTCAAACTTTTTCACAATGGAACACTTATCTACACACAAACAAAAGCAAAGTTGTTCACATTAGGGGAAGAAGAGTACTATTTTAAAGCGGGAAGTTGCGAAGATATCCGCATCATCGACGTTGATGGAATAAAAATTGCTGTACTTATCTGTTTTGAACTTCGCTTTCCACTACTTTGGGAAAAGATCAAAGGTGCAGATCTTATTTTAGTACCTGCTTATTGGGGAAAGCTTCGCAAAAAACACTTTGAAGTACTAACTACAGCGTTAGCCATCACAAATCAAGCCTATGTGCTTTGTTCCAATGGTGCTGATGAAAGTATGGCAAAGAGCAGTGCCATTATCACCCCTTTCGGCGATGCGACACGCGATGATACCCGTAACCTTATACTGCATGCTTTTGATTTTAATGAGATTAAAAAAATGCGACGATATCTTGACATAGGATTAAACAATAATGCCGCAAACGGCTCACTTTAACACTAAAATACGTTTTCAAAAACATAAAAAAATGGCAGATGAAATTGCCAAAATTTGTCCTATAAGTCCCAACGTCTATGATGCTTTTTGTCAAAGTGAACGTGAACTTTTTGTACCACAAGGCATGAGTATGCACGCCTATAAACTCGATGCCCTCCCACTGGTTGCAAACCAATGGATTAGTTCACCTTTAACAGTAGCGAAGATGACCGAAGCATTAAGCCCTAAAGGTGCTGACAGTGTTTTAGAAATCGGCTGTGGCAGTGGATACCAAGCGCTTATTCTCAGTAAAATTATTCGCAGAGTTTTTACCATTGAACGCATTGAAAGATTGCTCAAAGAGGCGCGTGAGCGTTTTAAAACCTTAGAAATCACCAATATTCATACGCGTTTTGATGATGGTCAAAATGGTTGGAGAGAGTTTGCTCCGTATGATCGCATTTTATTTTCAGCCTCTACACCAGAAGTCCCTCAAAAGCTTTTTGAACAGTTAAAAGTAGGGGGGATTTTGGTGGCGCCTATTGAAAAAGGCGATAAACAGATTATTACCCGCTTTATTAAGACAGAAGAGGGCATACGCAAAGAGACAATGGGTGCTTGCCTCTTTGTACCCGTACAAGACGGTCGTGAATTTTAATACTTATTCACAATCTGCTTGATTAAAAGCTGCGGGGTTACTAACCCTCGATAGTCATTGCGTGAGATTGTAAATAAAATATCGATACGATCACCTTGTTTGGCTTTCTTGTCATAATTGAAAAAGAGTGCTTCAAGCGCATTGCTGCCTTCTTGCAAAATAAGTTTCAAATGTTGTCCATCTTTGCCAATTAACCGATCGACTTTGACGGCAATATTGCGTAGTAAAAAGCTTGGTTTTGGGTTTTTTTGCCCATAAGGCTCTTGATTTTCTAAAATCTCCAGTAGCTCGAAATCAATTTGATCCGCACTGATTTCACCCAATAGGTCATTATCCGCTTCCAAAGCTTCTTTGTTTAAACGACTCGATGCTTCCACTAAATTGGCTCGAAATTGTTCCAAATGTTTAATCTCGATGGAAACACCCGCAGCCCCTTTATGTCCACCATATCCAAGTAATATCGCCTCTTGAGAGCGAATCAACTCTAGAATATCCACATCGCCAATACCCCTCGCACTTCCTTTAGCTCTCTCATCCCGAATAGAAAAAACAATAGCAGGCTTTTTAAAGCGTTTGGAGAGTCTAGAAGCGACGATCCCAACAATACCTTCATGCCACTCTTCACCCCATGCCACGATGATATTTTCATCCTCTTTGACGTAAGGAAGGGTGGATTCAAATAAAAGGCGCTCTTCTTCTTTTCGCGCTTCATTTAATGAGACAATGTAATCCAGTTTAACCAGTGCATCTTCCACTTTTTTAGACTTCAAAAACTCATAGGAGAAGATTGCATCTTCCATGCGACCAGAGCTATTAATTAAGGGAGCGATTAAGAATGAGATATCATCCCCCTCAAGGGTTGTTTTACCAAAATACTGTTTTATCGCTTCAAAGGCTGCACGAGGAGAGCGGTTGAGCTCAATGATGCCTTTTTTAACCATCACGCGGTTCATCCCCACAAGCGCCATCATGTCAGCCATAATCGCAATGCACAGAAGATCTAAAAAGCTCGAGAGATCATACTCAACACCAAGCTCTTCTTTCAATGCGGCAACCAAATACCATGCCACTTGAGCACCGCATATTTCACAATGAGGGAAAGCGCAATCTTCTTGTTTAGGATTGACAATCGCATACGCATCAGGAAGCACGGAAGGAATACTATGATGATCGGTAATAATCAGATCAATCCCTTGTGCTTTACAAATTTGCGCTGCTTCAATGGCAGAAATACCATTATCAACGGTGATAATCACATGCACATCAAGCTTTGCAACAATATCGGGATTTAAACCATAACCATCGGTAAAACGATTAGGAATAATCAAAGAGTAATCCACCCCCAAATCATCAAAGAATTGGCTTAGGATCACCGAAGAGATCACACCATCCACATCGTAATCGCCGACAATGGCAATGCGCTCATGATTGCGCATTGCATGGACAATTCGTTTGGATGCACGTGCAATGTCTTTTAAAGAGGAGGGCTTAGGAATCTCGTTTAAACGGGTACACTCGTCATTCTCGAACCTGCTTTGAAGAATCCGTTTTATCTCCTCTTTGCTAAGTAAACTAGCCATTTTGACGTTGTAACAAAGCCGCTTTAGCAAAGCCTAAAATGGTTTTGTTCGGGTTTGTTAAACGTGATGTAAACTCTGGATGGAATTGGACACCTAAAAACCATGGATGCCCTTGAAGCTCTACCGCTTCAATCAAGCCTTCGCTTTCACCGCTTACGATAAGTCCCTCTTTTTCAAAGGCTTCACGGTACGCAGGGTTGGCTTCATATCGGTGGCGATGACGTTCACGAATAACGTGTGCACCGTCATACACAGATCTGAGCAATGAACCCTCTTTGGTCTCACACTCATAACCGCCCAAACGCATTGTTCCACCTAATGGGCTTTGGAACGTACGAAGCTGTTTTTGACCGCTTGCATCCATAAAAGAGTCAATCAAATAGATAATAGGATTTTTACATGTAGGATTAAATTCTGCCGAATTTGCATCTTCAATGTGCAGAACGTTACGTGCAAATTCGATCATCGCAAGTTGCATTCCAAGGCAAATGCCAAGGTAAGGAATTTTGTGTTCCCTTGCATAACGAATAGCAGCCATTTTACCCACAACCCCACGCTCACCAAAACCACCTGCAACTAAGATACCATCAACGTCTGAGAGAATCTCTTCACACCCTTTTTCTTCAATCATTTCAGAATCTACCCAGCGAATTTTCACCTTTGCATTCAGGTTTGCACCGGCATGGATCAAGGACTCCGTCAGTGATTTATACGACTCTTTAAGGTCAAGGTATTTACCTACAAAGGCGATCATCAGCTCATCACGTGGTGCGATGACACGTTTAACCAAGATATCCCACTCATCCATATGCGGTGTAAGATCCCCCAAGTTCAAAGCCTCAGAGATAGGCGCTAAAATATTCTCTTTAAGAAAACTAAGCGGTACTTGATAAATCGTTGTTGCATCTAAACACTCAATGACAGAGTTTCGCTCAACACCACACGAGAACGCTAGTTTATTTTTAAGCTCTTTAGGAAGTGGGTATTCGGAGCGACAAATCAACATATCAGGGGTGATACCAATACGGCGAAGCTCTTGAACAGAGTGTTGCGTTGGTTTGGTTTTAAGCTCACCTGCGGCCTTAATGAAAGGAACCAAGGTCAGATGAATATTCATGGCTCTGCGTTTTCCAAGCTCGCTTTTGAGTGAACGAATCGCTTCTAAAAAAGGAAGTCCTTCGATGTCGCCAACGGTTCCACCAATTTCTACGATCAAAATATCTTTGCCACGTCCCGCTTCTTTGATACGATTAGCAATCTCATCCACAATATGAGGAATCACTTGAATGGTTTTACCAAGATAATCTCCCCGACGCTCTTTTTCAATCACGGCAGAGTAAACGCGTCCGGTAGTGAAGTTGTTAGCTTGCGTTAGGTTTTCATCCAAGAAACGCTCATAATGTCCAAGATCAAGGTCAGTCTCAGCACCATCATCGGTGACAAAAACCTCTCCGTGCTCTAAGGGGCTCATTGTTCCAGGATCAACGTTGATGTAAGGATCTGCTTTGAGAATGCTGACTTTAAAACCAACATTTTTTAAAAGTGTAGAGATACTCGCCGCTGCTATGCCTTTACCAAGAGAGCTTAAAACGCCTCCAGTAATAAAAATATACTTTGTTTCGTGATTGGACATACTCTTCCGCCTCATTATTATTTAATGGCGTGATTATAGCTAAGCTAAGCTAATAAAGGGTTTATTCTTAAGCGATCAAAGAAAATGAATATAGGAGAGAAGCCCCCTTAATAGGGGGCAAGAGGCTTACATGTAAAGATTAAAAAGTACTATTTCGCTTTATCGTGAAAGTAATTGGTCGCTTCAACAAAACCTTCTATTGAACCGCAATCAAATCGTTTGCCTTGGAATTTATACGCAATTACTTTACCTTGTTGTGCCAGTTCCAAAAGTGCATCGGTAATCTGAATCTCGCCACCTTTACCCGGTTTTGTATTTTCAATGACGTCAAAAATATCAGGGGTTAAAATGTAGCGACCAATAATCGCTAAATTCGTTGGAGCATCTTTCGGGTCTGGTTTTTCAACCATGTTAGAAACACGAAGAACAGATTCATTGCCATCGACAATTTTACCATCAATCACACCGTATTTATTCGTCTCTTCTTTAGGCACTTCTTCAATGGCAACGACACAACAACGGTATTTTTCATACACTTCTACCATCTGTTTAAGCACGGGGTCTTCATCATTATTGTCACACAAGTCATCTGCTAAAATAACCGCAAAAGGTTCATCTCCGATGAGTGTTTTACCCGTTAGGATCGCATGCCCCAAACCTTTCATCTCTACTTGTCTGGTATAACTAAACGTACAGTTATCAATCAAATTTCTAATTTCAGTGAGGTAACTCTCTTTTGAAGTACCTTTGATTTGGTGTTCTAACTCATAACTGACATCAAAGTGGTCTTCAATCGCTCTTTTACCACGACCCGTAACAATCGCCATGGTATCAATGCCCGCACTAACGGCTTCTTCAACACCATACTGAATCAAAGGTTTTGTAAGAACAGGTAACATCTCTTTTGGCATTGCTTTGGTTGCAGGAAGGAAGCGCGTACCATAACCTGCGGCGGGGAAAAGACATTTTTTTACGGATTTTAAACTATTAATTTTGCTATATTTTGAGATACTCGACACTGTATCGCTCCTAAGATTTTAAATGTGAAATTTTATCTTAATTTTGCTCTTTTTTCCATGAGTAGCAAATCTATACATATTTCAATACTTTTTTCATCGACTTTATTTTTTTCATACCATTATCATTCAAATGTGTTACGCTCCTATATACATCTTAGATTTAAGACGAGGCACATTATGATTCAACGTTACTTTTTGAAAATCAGCGCTCTATTTATCTTTTTCGCCATGGCACTCTTTCTTATTGCAAGTCTTGTAACAAAGCCTTTATGGGTAGCTTTAGCCTCATTTCTCTTTTGTATATTCATGATTGCGGTACTTTATAAAATGATCGTTCAGCCACTTTCTAACGCCTTAGATTTTCTCTGTGAATTTGATGCCAGAGATAAAAGTCTCCGAGATGGATATCAAAAAAAGTTTTTACATGTAACGGAACAAAACACTTTACTGAAAACTGTTTTTCCAAGAATTTATAAATTGATAACACTTTTAACCTATTTGAGTGAAAATTACTCACAAAGTGCAGGGAAAAATTCTATTGCAACGGCACAATTAATGTACTCGATTGATGCCATGTCTAAAAAACTAGAAGAGAAGTCACACTCTATTTCTGAGATTTCAAATGCAACTCAAAATATATTTGAGCAAGTTCATTTAGTGAGTTCAAATGCACAAGAGGCCTCTTCTTTTGCCAAACTTTCAATGCACGAGAGCCAACAAAGCATTAATGAACTCAATGAAATCATTACTCGAATGAATAGCATTAATGTGCAAACAGCGGATGCTTCATCCAAAGTCAATGAATTAAAGGAAAAATCGCTTACGATTCAAAATGTAACAACCGTCATTGACGATATTGCTGACCAAACCAATCTTTTGGCTCTTAATGCCGCCATTGAAGCAGCACGTGCAGGCGAACATGGACGAGGCTTTGCCGTTGTTGCAGATGAAGTACGCAATTTAGCAGAACGAACTTCGAAGTCAACCAGCGAAGTAACCATTATTGTCAAACAAATTCAACAAGACACGAATGATGTTTATGCAAGCATTGAAGCACTTCGTACGGAGATAGAGCATGCAACGCATACGGTACAACATGTTGGTGATGAGATCAAACATTTTATTCAAAATGCTGAAAAAATAGAACAACAGATTGATGCTATTGCAAAAAGCTCTTATTACAACAGTGATCAACTCCTTGCCATCAAAGAGATGATCTTAAAAATCAGTGAACAGTTAGCATCAGGAACCAAAGAGATGAAAACAATCTCCGGTCAAACCCTATCCATAATTTCAGGAGCAGAAGAAGCCCATGAAAATCTCAGTGCTTTTGCTATGGATGAATACCATGAAAAAATGTATCAACTTTGCTTAAATGCTAAAAAACGTGTTGAAGAATTTTTTGAGAATGCCATTCATACGGGGAAACTATCACTTGCCGATATTTTTGATACCCATTTTAAACCTATTGCCAATACAAACCCTCAAAAATATACCACGGCCTATGATACTTTTACCGATCAAACATTTCCAGAGATTCTTGATACATTAATGAAAGAGAATGCACAAACCCTATTTTATACCGTTGCAATGCACACATCAGGGTATATTTCAACCCATAATGCACGTGCGCCACTAACAGGTAATTATGAGAAAGATCTCTTTGGCAACCGCTCAAAACGTATTTTTACCGATAGTGGGCTAAGAGGAGCGAACCATGAAAAGCGTGTCCTTCTTCAAACGTATCGTCGAGAAAATGGTGATGTTATGCATGATATCTCGATTCCAATTTATGTTCAAGGGCGCCATTGGGGCGGCTTTAGAATAGGATATAAACCCAAAGCCTAAATCAATTTTTACTTATTTTTAACTTAATTTATGTTTTTAATATATTTATTTTAATTAAAAATGAAGTGTAAAAACGTTACTAATACGCTATAAAAAGAAATTATTTTTATTCTATTTATTTTATATTAAGCTTTAAAAATATATAATTCCGAAAACAAAAAAGGAGCTACCAAGATGAAAAAGTTAAATGTTGTAAAAGTTGGATTGGCTATGACTCTTCTAAACGCTGTTTTATTTGCTCTAGGTTTTGTATACTTAGCACAATCTCAATCACTCTAATAAACGCAATTTAAAATTAATACCCTCTTTTTGGTGGAGTCTCGTAAGATTCCACCAAAAGTTCTTTCGTTCAAATAATCCAAATGTATTATGCTTTAGTCTCACCTAACATTTCACGCATTTTGCGCTCCATGCGTTTTTCAAATGCTTCATTGGAAGGGGAATCTTCGCAGGAAAATTTGGCTTTCCCATAAAGTACACACCCCCGATCTCCAGGATCGCACTCTTTGTGAATAATATCACAAAGCCCTTTCACATCATGAGGACAGGTCCAGCCACCTTGGTTCATGAAAAATTCTTACATGTAATGTTTTGCAAGCACACTGACGCCACCCACAATAAACTGTACTGCAATGGCACCAACAATAAGGCCCATCAAACGGCTCACAATTTTTTGTCCTGTAATCCCAAGATACTGACGAATGTAAATGCTGTTTTTAAACGAGAGATAAACACTGAGCGCTACAATTAAGTAAGCAATAATCAGTGCTGCAATCGAGGTAATACCTTCGCTGTGTCCACGCAAAATAATAATCGTTGCAAAAATACCAGGTCCAAACGTAATCGGAACACCAAGAGGAATGACAGAAAATTCATCATTTTTGATCGCTTCCTCACGCTCTTCTTCGGTTTGATTTTTCGACTCCATAGAGCCTTGAACCATTTTAATAGCAGTCAGTAACAAAATAATGCCACCCATTACTTTAAGCGAATCAATTTCAATGCCAAAAAGATTGAGTAAAAAATTACCCGTCAGTAAAACCACAAAGAAAGCGACGGTGATTGTCATCGTCGCTTTGGCTGCAATTTTATTGATATGCTCTTTGGTTGTACTTTGAGGCAGGAGAGAGAGCATAATCGCACTCACGCCTAAAGGATCAACAATCGCCATCATTGTAATGGTATGTTGCAGTAATAAATTAAAAAAATCCGTCATTACGCCTCTTCAGTTCGTAATACAGCGCCACTGCTTGCATTGGTGACCAGTTGACGGTATTGTTTCAACCAACTGCCATGAATGATTTTAACTTTAGGTTTAAATGCCGCTTTACGACGTGCAAGTTCAGCTTCATCAATCAATGCTTCAATCGTATAGGCATCTACATCGATCTGTATGGTATCGCCATCGTGAAGAAGACCGATAAGTCCACCCTCGGCTGCTTCTGGGCTTACATGACCAATGCTGAGGCCTCTGGTTGCTCCAGAGAAGCGTCCATCGGTAATCAATGCAACATCAGCACCAAGCCCCATACCCATAATGAGGCTGGTAGGAGATAGCATCTCTTGCATACCAGGACCGCCCCTTGGACCTTCATAGCGAATGACAACAACATCACCCTTGTTTACTTTGCCACCGATAATGCCTGAAAGCGCTTCTTGTTGTGAATCAAAGCAGACTGCTTTACCAATAAATTGACGTCCACCTACAATACCTGCTGTTTTAATAACGCACCCTTTTTCAGCCAAATTACCAAATAAGATGGCAAGTCCGCCCACTTTAGAATAAGGATTTTCAAGGGTATGGATAATCGTGGTATCTTTGATCTCAGCATTGGCAATACGCTCACCAATTGTTTCTCCCGTAACCGTTAAATTATCTAAATGTAAAATGCCATTATCACGCCTACTGACCTCTTTCATCACTGCACTCACACCACCAGCACGGTTAATATCTTCCATGTGAACCGTTGAAAGTGAAGGGGCAATTTTTGCAATATGCGAAACATTTTTGCTGATCTCATTAATATCTTTGATATCGAACTTCACACCAGCCTCTTTTGCAATCGCTAACATATGAAGTACCGTATTAGAACTTCCACCCATCGCCATATCAACAGCAAAGGCATTACGAACTGCCTTTTCATTGAGAATATTTCGAAGTTTAAAGCGATCATCAATGGCAATCTCACAAATGCGTTTTGCAGCAGCGCGCAAAAGTACTTCACGCTCAGGTGTCAGCGCAGGAATAGTTCCGTTACCCGGAAGGGCAATGCCCATCGCTTCCATGAGTGTATTCATACTATTGGCAGTAAACATACCGGAACAACTACCACCACTTGGGCAGGCATTGCACTCAATGTCTTTGAGCTCCGCTTCATTAATATCACCTTTTTCAAATTTACCCACCGCTTCAAATGCTGTCGTTAAATCAATCGGCGTTCCCTCTTTGGTATACCCTTTTTTCATAGGTCCACCGCTCACAAAAACGGTTGGAACATTGACACGAAGTGCTCCCATGATCATACCCGGAACGATTTTATCGCAGTTAGGAATACAAATCATCGCATCCAACATATGCGCGTTCATCATGGTCTCGATGGAATTGGCAATCAACTCACGACTAGGAAGGGAATAGAGCATACCATCATGCCCCATCGCAATACCATCATCCACACCAATCGTATTGAATTCAAAAGGCACACACCCGTTCTTACGAATCTCATCTTTAATGATGACAGCATACTCATGCAAAAAGAAATGCCCAGGAATAATGTCAATATAGGAATTGGCCACTCCAATAAACGGTTTGTTAAAATCTTCATCTTTAAGACCTGTTGCTCGAAATAAACTTCGATGTGGCGCTCTGTTGTACCCTTTTTTGACTTGATCACTACGCATCAATTCTTCCTTAAAAAATTTTTTAAATTATAGCAAAACCGCTCTAAAAAAGCTTACATGTAAAGAAATTTACGTAAATGGCTTTACATTACAAAAAAAAACTGCTATACTCTCATCTCTTTTTTAGATGCGGGAATAGCTCAGTGGTAGAGCACGACCTTGCCAAGGTCGGGGTCGCGAGTTCGAACCTCGTTTCCCGCTCCATTTAGTTTTATTTAAAAAAGAAATGCGTTGCCCGGATGGCGAAATTGGTAGACGCAAGGGACTTAAAATCCCTCGGGAGTTTTTCCTGTGCCGGTTCAAATCCGGCTCCGGGCACCACCTCTATATAGAGAAATACGGTGGCGATATAGCCAAGCGGTAAGGCATGGGCCTGCAAAGCCTTGATCCCCGGTTCAAATCCGGGTGTCGCCTCCACCTTTGTATTATGTATCATCTATAAATTTTCTGTCGGGAGATGGCAGAGCGGCTTAATGCGGCGGTCTTGAAAACCGTTGAGGGTTATACCTCCGGGGGTTCAAATCCCTCTCTCCCGGCCACCAATCCTTAAACTCTCTAAACTACGGACTTCTAAGCTAAACATCAAAATTTTCATCCCACATACTCCCCACAAAATCAACAAAATACCTAGATTTTATGAGAAATTTTATGGCACTTTAATAGCAATTATTGATCTAGAACATGAATTTTATAATGTTTCTCTTCATAGACTTCCACAAGAGAAACTAAACTATTTAGTTCATTAAATTCTTTAGTATTAGGCTTTGCGTCCATGAGTGTATCAATTCTTTGTAACGCTAATATATAATCTTTTTCAGTTCTTATGGATGTAATTTCCATTTTATATTTCCTCTATATTTTATAGCGGCATACTGCGCTAATATTTATCCTGAGCTATCATTTTGCCAAATTATTACTAAGTTTCTGGTAGTTAAAACATACATTCCAATGACTGTAAATAAAACATATATATTTGTAATTAATAAACAAATAGTGCTATAATTACAAATATATATGTTTTAGGATAAAAACCATGCAAAAAGTATCCATTAATATTTTTGATCAACATGTGGCTGATATGTATCAAAATGATGATCGCATATTTTTAGAACAGGTTAATGATATGTGCCATAAAGTAAGCCCTCTACGATTATCTCCGACCATCAAAGAGATTGATACAACAACATTGGTACATCTGGAAAAAGTGGCCGGCTTTATCAGTGATTCATTACCTGGTAACTTTGGAAATGAAATTCTAAAGAACTTTTTTCTTCAAAATCGTCGCACAGATCCAACGGTTAGTGATAAACTGCTTTTTATAGGCAATCGTGGGCTTGGTGCACTTACGTTTGAACCATCCGTTATAAAAGAAGCCTATACGGAACATACGCTCTCGCTTAAGAGTATGTTTGAACAAGCACGGGAAATTCAACGTGGTGGACATTATCACGCTCTGCAAGATGTCTTTTTAGTAGGAGCACACTCTTTTGTGGGAGGGGCTAGAAGCAAAGCTGTTTGCGCGATAAATCTTGATACAAAAACTGTATTCTTAGGTGATCGTACAAAACCACTAGAAGACGGGTTAACACATGTCATTATTAAATACGATGATTCTGGAAAGAAAAAGTCAGTTTATTCAAAAATTGAATATATCTATTACTGCCTAGCAAAGCAATGTGGGCTTACTATGACGAAAAGTTATCTCTTGGAAGCGGATGGGAAGCATCATTTTATAACGAAGCGATTTGATATTGAGCCAAATGCAAAAAGATACCATGTTCATTCGCTTGCCGGGCTCTTGCACTTAGATTACAATATCCCACGTGCAATAGGATATGAGGATCTCCTTAGAACGGCTGTCCAATTAGGAGCTCATAATAGTTTAAAACAACTCTTTCTTCAAATGGTGTTCAATTACATGTTCGTTAACCAAGATGATCATAGTCGAAATTTCTCGTTTATGTGTGACAAAGATTTTAAATGGCGAGCAACTCCAGCGTATGATCTTACTTTTGCGAAAGGTGGTGGACAAACAGTAGAGCATCAATTATCCCTTTACGGTAAACCACTATCTGAAATTGGCCTGGATGAAATTGCAGCTTTAGCGATGGAATTTTCTATTGATATGGAATTTGTTGCTTTATCTTTGGAAACGATGAAAAAAACGCGAGACATTGAATTACCAAAGCTTTTAAAAGAGTACAACGTAGATACTCCAAAACAAGAACAGATTTTAGATGCCGTAAACAAAAGAACATTCATGGGAGCATTATAATGCAAAGTGAACTACTTAAAAAGTTAAAACACTCACAGCAAAACGCAAAGAAAATCGTAAAAAGAAAATTGACCCCTACGAGTACATTTGCAACACTAACCGATGATGAGATAGCCCAGGTTATAGCGATGAGAGCTAAAGAGTTGAGAGTAAAACAGGATAAAAAACAAAGAGAATTTAGTGCAGAAGCAGAGCTCAGCTCACCGACAACGTATGCAAATTTTGAACAAAAAGGCATCATTTCTCTAGCAAATTTTATCAAGGTTATGCGAACATTTGGACGATTGGAAGAATTAGAAGCATTATTGCGCCCAACCGTTAAAGAACAAATTGAAGATGTCAAAGCGAATATTCTCGTACCTAAAAAACGCGTTAGATAACTCTAACAAATCATTATTTAAAAGATAGGGGAAGTCCCCTATCTTGAAGCTATACCCGTACCTCCCGATAATATTTTTCAATATTCTCACTTTGAATGTAGTTTGCTTTTTTACTTGGTAATTCCGCTTTTGGCGTATACCCTTTATACAAAATTCGTTTCGATGGCACAAACGTGATATGCTCATAATTTTGGCCTAACGACTGAAACAAACTGGTATTTAGCAGATCCGATTCTTCAATTTGGTAATTTTTACGATTCAACGGATCAGCAGTAAGTTGCTCCCTAATCTGCTCTTTTCTATAACGTACTTTGCCGATCGTATTATTGATTTTTTTGAGTGTATATTCATCCACGCCTTGAAATAAAAACCAAGAGCAAAAGAGAGATATTCATCAATAGCAAAGGAGTTGGATTAAATTATCTAAAGAGTAGCTACTTTAATCTAACTCAAACGTTTACAATTTCAACTTTTATCGACTTAAATGCCGCTGTTAAGATCAATTCATCACATCGGTCACCAAAAAGATTATTGATTTTTGATGTTGCATGGTGAAAGGTACAAAAGAGTGTTTTAGGTTGTACTTTGTCGGTAAATTTGACTGTGAGTGGCGCACTTTGACCAAACTCGGTTTTTAAGATGACTTCTTCACTGATAAAATCTGCTGCATCCTCTTCATGCACTAATAAAATCGTTTCATCATAGCGTTTGTTGAGCTTTTCGCAGCGGCTGGTTTGCGAAGCGTTGTTATACTGAGCAAGCGTTCTTCCTGTGGTAAGATGATATCCTGTGAGTCTTTTTTCGTATATCTCTTGAACCATGCCACGAAGCTCATATTGGTGATAATGGAACTCGCCATAGCCATCTTCAGTTCGGAAGTCAAGTTGATGTAAAATCGGCGTATCTTCGGTGTGTACTGGCCATTGAAGCCCACGAACTCGGTGGCGTTCGAGTCTATTGTAACTTGCCCCTGAAAAACGCCTGTACGCTACGTCTCTCACTTCATCCCAAATCTGTTTAGAATCTTCATAGGTGTAATTCCCGCCCATTTTGTTATCGAGCAGTTTGATCACTTCCCAGTCATCCGGTAGATCAGACTTTACGAGTGGTTGTGAGAGGTGAAGGCGGCGCATTGCATTAACATAAACCCCCGTTTTTTCATAGGCAGATTTCACGCCGATGACAATGTCGGCTCGGTTTGCGATTTCGGTCATAAAAAGCTCTTGCACCATGATAAACTCTACATTATCCAGTGCACAATTGACTTTATTGCTATTCGGGTGAACATGGGTAAGGTCTTCGCCCATATTGATGACCGCTTTAATGCGACCTTCTAGCATCTCATCCACCAACTGTGGCGTCATCAAGCCTATCTCTTTGGGCGTTTGATAATCGGGGTCGTAGTAGGGAAGCATACCCATGTCGCAGGCACCTTGAACGTTATTCTGTCCACGAAGGGGCATCAGACCTGCACCTTGTTTTCCGATATTTCCTGTCATCAGTGCTAAATGCGTTATTGCCATAACGGCGTACGAACCATCGATATGTTCGGTAATGCCTAAACCCCAAAAGATCATTGATCGTTTGAGTGCGTATTCACGCGCTACTTTGGGGATAAGTTTACTAAGGTATTCATACCCCTCAATACTTTCAAAATACTTTGGATTGGCATAAGGGTCATTGAGAATTTTCTCTTTAAACGCTTCAAAGTTTTTGGTGCGATCTGAGAGAAAATGCTCATTGTAAAGCTCTTCGGTAATGATGACGTATGCCATCATATTTAAAACCAGTAAATTGGCTTCATGCGGAATAACGCCTTTGTATTTGGCAAAACGGTGGAGGGTGATTTCCCTGACATCAAACACGGCTAGATTATCGTGTTTACTTGCCATATCAACAATGCGGTTGGAGATAATCGGATGTGCTTCGGTAGTATTGGAGCCAAAAACGATCATAAATTCCGCGTTATAGATGTCATTGTACGGATTCGTCGCTGCACCCTCACCGATGGTGGTACGCATGCCTTTAAGGCTTGGTGAGTGGCAAATGCGCGCGCAGTTATCGACATGTGGAGAGTTCAATGTATGACGTGTAAATTTTTGAAGCAGGTATGAACTTTCACACGAGGTTCGTGCCCCGCCGATGGAGCAGATACTTGTTCTTCCATACGTGGCTTGAATCTCTTTGAGTTTCATCGCTGCTGCTGTGGTAGCTGCCTCTAGCGTTGTCTCAAACCATGTCTCATCTAACTCGTTTACATGTAAAGCTATGGCTTCGTAAATAGCAGGGTTCTTGGCTAAAAAACTTTTACGAATGCGGGGAATTCTAAGACGATCGGGTGCATCTACAAATGCAAAGCCATATTTGCCTTTGACGCAAAGATTTCCCTCTGAAACGACACCATCAGGATGGGCAAAAATGCTTTGAATTGTATTGTCTTTGACATTTGCAGCAATGTCACATCCCACACCACAATAGGTACAAACGCTGTCTATGACTTCCATCTGCTCCATGTTTTATTCACCTTTAGTATAAAAAAAGTCTCCATGAACGGATTCATTTTTGATTTTTTTAGTCGCACTTGCCATAAGTGCCTCGTAACGTACTGTGTCTATTTTTTGCTCGCTCATCAGAGCCTCTTTATCTTTGCCTAAGACTTGCGCATTTAAGACTTCACACTCTTTTTTGGTCAATCTTTTTTTGAGAAGGAGTGCGAGTTCTGCATCGGTTTTGGTAAGTGCCCGCGCCTCACCCATCACCATTTGAATGATTTTTCTAGCTTCTAATTCGTTTAATTTCATGCTAACCTCTTTAAGTAATTGCGCGTATTATAGCCTAACGAAACTTTTGCTATACTCACCTTTATTTGTTACATAAAGGTTCACCATGATTATCTACATTCACGGATTTGGTTCCAGTGGAGAGGCGAGTAAAGCAAAACTCCTTCGTGCCTATTGCCAAGAAAAGGGTATACGCTTCATTGCCCCATCCTTGCCTACCATTCCCGATCTTGCCATTAACACACTGAGCGAACTCATCGAGTCGTATCAAGAGCCAGTGTATCTGATGGGCTCATCTCTTGGCGGTTATTATGCGCTTTATCTGAGTGATAAGTACAACCTTAAAGCTGTTCTCATCAATCCAGCGGTCAATGCACCTGAAACGCTTGAGCGTGCCCTCGGTCATGGGGTAAACTACTATGATAACTCTGCATACGAATGGAATGAATCGCATCTGGAGATGCTTGAGAGTTATGAAATTGAAGAGCCCAATCTTGAGAATATTTTACTGCTTTTGCAAAAAGGCGATGAGGTGTTAGACTACGAAGAAGCACTCGACTTTTTAGAAGGTGCGAAGATGATTGTAGAAGAGGGTGGCAATCACAGCTTTGAAGGTCTGGACCGCCACTTTGAGACTATTCAACGCTTTTTCGGCGTCGCTTTAAAATTGTAATATTATTGAGCATTTTGACCGCAAAAAGGGTTAAAACTGTTCCTAGGATGATAAAAAGGTCCACTTTCTCGTCTAAGAAAATGGCGCTCAGTCCTATCGCTGAAAACGGTACCAAAAAGACAAAGGAACTCACCTCGGCGGCACCTAATTTTTCAATACCTAAAAAGAAAATGGTATTGGCAAACGTAGAAGCCGCTAAGGAGATCAAAATTGTGTTGATCCAAAAAATACCATCAAATGTTTCAAAAGGCATGGCACGTACATCCACAAATAAAGCCCAATCCAGCACAACCGTGACAATATACATGTAAAAAGTAAAGACAATCGGTGAAATCTTTGTTGATTTGGAACTGACAATCGTCAAAACTGCCCATAAAATGGCGGCTAGTAAAAAGTACAAATTGTGAATTACCAGAATATGCGCTAGATCAAATGTCCAAATATGCAACATCGTTAAAACGCCCACGGCACCCAAACCAAGTGCAAACAGATCTTTTGAGCTGACTTTTTTAGCCCCCATCAACGCCAGAAAAACAAACGTTAAAATAGGAATCATCGTGGTGACCATCGCCCCACCTAATGAAGCCGTACCAAACTTCGTTCCAAGGTAATAATACTTGTTGTAAAAAATCAATGCTAAGGCAGCCAACACCACCAACCCAAAGCTTTTGAGGTCGATTTTGAATGAATGCTTTAGCCATACAATAATGGGAACCATCGTAATCGCGGTGATGCCAAAGCGTAGAAAAATCATATCAAACGCACTGACATAGTGTCCTAAGATTTTAACGTTGACCCATGAGCCACCCCATGCAACCATTGCAAGGAAAAGTAAAAAAAAGAAAAAGTTTTTATGTGCCATAGTAACTCCTTGGCACGAAGTTTACACAATTTAAGATTATTTATATAGAATAAAATTGCTTTCTTGAAGCAGTGTCTTTGGCGAATAGCCATAAATTTTACGAAACGAGCGGATAAAATGCGACTGATCGCTAAAGCCTGCATGCAGTCCTGCAAGTGAAAGCGATTCACCCTCCAATACAAGCTCTTTTGCCTTATGAATACGTTCTGCAATGATATATTGATGTGGCGTCAAGCCCGTATGGCTTTTAAAAAGTCTTAGAAAATGGTACTTGCTTACCATCGCTGCCTTTGAGAGAGCGTCCAGTGAAATCTCGGTATCTAAATATTCATGGATATACTCAACCACCATCGACATGGTATTTTTTGCTTTACATGTAAAAGGGTAGGGTGTCGCTGAGCGCGTGTAGTTGGCTATTAGGTACGAGAGGGCATCGATAAGTTTAGACTCGCAGAGCATTGTTTCTTCATGCTCATAGACACTGCGAAAAAAAGAGACCAAAAGCCTATATAATGCTTCGTCTTGGACGATATGCTGTTCAAAAATCGGCATCTTTTTTTCACCATACATCTGTTCATAAAGACTGCTTAAAAGCTCAACGCTAGGGTAAAAATTGGTGTACTGCCATGCGTGTGAATCACCACAATGCACTTCGCCAGGGTTAATGACGCGCGTGGAGTATTGGTAAGCGAGGGTTGTTTTATGTTCGTGAATGGACTTGAACATACCATCATGCGTGAGTCCAATGGTATAGGTGTCATGAAAATGGTTGGTAAATTGACCATTGGAATTAGTGATATTTTCAAAAATAGTATCACTGAGCAGTGTGGTTTTCATGGTAAAAGTATAACGCAATTTTACATGTAAAAATAGAATAAAATTGCGTTACATTTTGAATTATTGTGGTATTTCACACTGACGTGCTTGTGCTATACGCAATAACCGCTCTCTCATCTGGTCACACTCTTGATACTCTTTGCTTAATGCTGGATTATCACCCACAAGTAACATAGCTGGTGAAAAAACAGTAATACCGATCAAGCCCTTTTTTTGATTATCTGATTGAAAACCTAAAACATCATTTTCAATCTGTTTGAGATGAATACGTGTATTCACTAAAGCAGTATTGATCTCTTTACAATCAAGCTTGTACTCTGCAGATTCTGTATCGCCTGCTAGCAACCTCATGGAAGGAGGTAAATGGCTCATATCTGGCGGTAAATCTCTTGCAGAATGGGCACATCCTATACAGAGAAAACTAATGCAAAGAAGACTAATTGCCTGTAAATTGAACAGCTCTACCTTTGCCATCCAAACTCCCCCAACTAAGTGCTGAAACCCCTACAGTTCCATAACGAACATAAATAACTGCATCTGCTCCAAGTTTGGCTGCCTCTTCTTTGAGTTTACTATCTACCATCTCTTTAGTCGGTTCTGGATGAAAAATAGTTGTTTTATTGACCGTAACAGAAAGATCACCAAGAGCAGTATATGGACGACTTGTAATATCACCCTCTGTTAATTGAACAGCATCAGGAGAAACCTGTTTAATTTCTCGTACGGCAGTATTGGGGTTGGAAACTTGGCTTTGAGACCATGTAGCACAACCTGACAATAAAAAACTTACGGCAATACTCCCCACTAAAAACTTGAAAGACATTCCTACTCCTTTTTTAAAAGTTTTAATACTTCAAAATTAATAGCGTGTAAATTTAACCGCTTGGGCTTTGCCTTCGATGCCACTCCAACGATTGTACGAAACACCCACTTTGGTGTAACGAACATAGATAAGTGCATCTGCCCCTTTTTTCACGGCTTCTTCTTTGAGTTTGGCTTCAGCCTCCGCTTGGGTTGGATCTTCACCCCATGGATTGAGTTTCGTGACATTGACACTGACTTCACCAAGACGGGTGTAAGGGCGATCGGTAATATCAAGATCATACATCAAAACCGTACCAGGCAGTGCGATTTTAGCTTCGGTAACAACAGTAGGCTCTGGCGTAGAAGGTGCTTTTTGGCTCCAAAAATTATAGTTAAAACTCATACTACAGCCTGAAAAAAGTGCTATACCCATCACCATTATCATCCACTGTTTCATCCATTGCTCCTTAAAAATCATACGATAGTCTAGCAAAACTGTGTTAATGTTTTACATGTAAACTTTTTATTTTCCATAAAATGACCATTCGCACTAAAAAAATACCGCTGAGCACTCCATAACAGAGGCTAATGCTTAGAATAAACCAAGGTTCATACACCATCGCTAATGCTTTGGCAAGTGCCACACCCACAGCAAATTTGAGCCAAAAGATGACCATCATCAACGTTAACCAAAGCCAACTTCCTTTTATAGCAAAGGCATGACGCTCTTCCATGAACACCGCGTTATACAATGCTCTTATACGAATTCCCACTGCCATAATGACGATCATGCCTACACTCCATGCAACAATGCCAATGCTCATGCCAAAGGCTGAAACAACACTGTAAATCGAGAAAAGCAACAAGACCGAAGGGAGTATAAACGCTCGGAAATAGGGCACAACACGATCTTTACTCTGCATCCAGCCTAAAAGCACTAAAACCCCAAATAAACCATAAACCCACAGCGGTGTGTGTTCCAAAATCGCCATCATTCTCAAAACTCCTTCATCGATAACCTATCAGCCATTTTATCATATAATACTACGCCCATAAGGAGATACCATGCAAAACGTGATCCTCAATATTGCCAAACAGGCTATCAAAGACCGATTTGAAAGCACTTCCACGATTGACACCCTTTCGCTTTTAAAACAGTACCCTGAATTTTCCAAGCCTAAAGCAACGTTTGTAACCCTGACATTAGACCATCAACTTCGTGGGTGTATTGGTTCTCTCATCGCGCATCGTTCCCTTTTAGATGACCTGATTTACAACGCCAAAGCGGCCGCATTTGATGACCCACGTTTTTATCCGCTCACGCCTGAAGAGTTTTTACATGTCACGATCGAAGTCTCCCTTTTGAGTGAACCCACAAGGGTTGAATACCACGATAGCGAAGATCTAAAATCCAAAATCACCGTTGGAGAAGATGGCGTCATTCTTCAAAAAGGAACGCGAAAAGCTACATTTTTGCCCCAAGTATGGGAACAACTGCCAAGCTTTGAGCTCTTCTTTTCACATCTGTGTCAAAAAGCAGGATTAGAATCGGGTTGTTTAGAAAGTCATCCCGATATCTGGCATTACCGAGTTGAAAAGGTAAAATAATGGACTACTTTAAAGCAGAAGGCTCCCGTCTGGTTTGCTTACTCTGCGCACATTACTGTCACCTCAAAGAGGGACAAAGTGGTATCTGTGGTATGAACCAAAATGGAGATGGTGCCATCAAAAATCTGGTTTATGGACACCCCGTAGCATTACATGTAGACCCTGTGGAGAAAAAACCACTCTATCACTTTTTACCCGACTCCAGAGCCCTTTCACTCGGAACCATCGGCTGCAACTTCACCTGTCCTTTCTGTCAAAACTGGAGTATTTCTCAAGAAAAAACATTACATGTAAAAGAATCTATCTCGCCTGAGCAAATTGTAGAGATGGCACTCAAATACGAATGTACCTCCATCGCGTATACCTACAATGAACCGACCATTTTTTATCCGTATGCAAAAGATATAGCGCTTTTAGCCCATAAAAGAGGCATCAAAAACATCTTTGTCACCAACGGCTTTGAATCCTCTGAAGTCATTGACGATATGGTTGGCATCATTGATGCGGCCAATGTTGATCTCAAATCGTTCAACCACGACTACTATAAAAAAGAACTCACCGGTGGACTTGAAGTCATTTTAGAAAATCTCAAACATTTTAAACGTAACGGCATTTGGATTGAGGTAACGACACTCATCGTTCCTACCAAAAATGACTCCGACGCAGAACTAACCTCCATCGCATCCTTTATCGCAAAAGAGTTGGGAGTGCAAACACCGTGGCATATTAGCGCGTTTCACCCCGACTACCATGAACAAGGGCTTCCCGCAACCTCGATCGAAACACTGAAGCGTGCCGAAGCGATTGGGCAAGAAGCAGGGCTCAAACACGTTTACATCGGCAATGTCGGACTTGAAAACCCAACGAGATGCGTTACATGTAATGCTGTTTTAATAGAGCGAAAACGCTTTGAGGTGATGGAAAACCATCTGGAAGAAGGATGCTGTCCACACTGCAAAACCAAACTCGCAGGAGTTTTTGATGAATAAATACCGTAAATCTACCGTTTCAGGGATGTTTTACCCTGATATGTGCAGTGAGATTAAACATTACATTGCCCATTTTGATAAAGAGATACCAGCGTTGAATCTCGATGTGATCCCAAGAGCACTCATTGTCCCCCATGCAGGCTATATTTACAGTGGTTACACTGCCAATCTTGCCTACCATTACACGGCCTCTAAACGCTCTGACATTGAACGCATTGTTGTCATTGGGCCAAGCCATCGCATCTATGTTTCAGGCGCTTCTATCGCTCTTTTTGAAGCGTATCACACGCCGTGTGGTGAACTGGAAATAGACCTACACTATAGCCATGAACTTCAAAAAAAGTTTCCATGTATCGACTTTTATCCTTCCGCACACGAGGAGCACTCGACGGAAGTACAGATGCCTTTTATTCACCACTATTTTAAACACGCGAAGGTTGTCGAAATCGTCTATGGCGACATCATGCACGATGAACTCTCAGCAGTGATCAACGAAGTACTTAAAGATGAAAAAACACTGGTGGTCATCAGCACCGATCTCAGCCATTTTCACACCGAAGAGGAAGCCAATAAAATCGATAATCTCTGCATAGAAGCCATTAAACATCGCGACCTTCATGCACTGACACATGGCTGCGAAGCATGCGGAATGACAGGCGTCACCGCGATGGTGCAAAGTGCACTCAATTACAATCTGAACGCACACTTTTTAGATTATAGAACCAGTTTTTCACGCACCAAAGATGACAGTCGGGTTGTCGGATACACGTCGTTTGTGATGGGGTAAAACATATAGGCTAGTTTTCTGAGTTAATTTTTTTGGAGAAAGGCATGTGTTATACTCTATCATCTAGCACAAAGGTCATGCATGCAACCAACCAAAGACTATTTTTCCGAAAAATCAAAAGTGTACGAGACAGAACCTGCACGCGTTGACAATGTCACCAACATTGCCGATGCAATACTTAACAAACTCACGTACGATAAAATAACAACGCATGTGATGGATTTTGGCTCAGGAACAGGACTGCTCACCACAAAAGTTGCACCGCATGTGAGAAAAATCACCACAGTAGATATTTCTCCTTCAATGAACGAACAGCTACGCTCCAAAAAAGACTCGCTCCCTTGTGAGCTAACGATGTTAGAACTTGACCTCTCAACGGCAGAACTTGATGAAACATTTGATGGTATTATCTCCTCGATGACGATTCATCACGTCGAAGACACCCTCGCACTCTTTCAAAAATTTCACCGCTTGCTCAATAGTGGCGGAACCATCGCACTTGCGGATTTAGACACAGAAGATGGAACCTTTCATAGTGACGATACGGGCGTTTTTCACTTTGGTTTTGACCAAGAGGAGTTTGCCACGCTTGCAAAAAAAGCAGGCTTTGAAGATGTAAATATTGAAATTGTGAGTATCGCTAAAAAACCTTACGGTGACTACCCCATCTTTTTATTGACAGGGTACAAACGCTAGGGATTTTATACGCGAAAATTTTTACATGTAAAACCGTTTTTCTAAACAATCGGCACGTAAATCTCAGTCCGCAAGTTCTCAGGTTTCGTGCGCCTTGGGTCGCGGTTGAGATACTTTTCAAATATCGGTTTATCGCGCAGTTTCACACCACTTTGCACCATCCATTGACCGATTTCATCATAAGTGGCTTTGAGGTTTTCATACGCACCTTTATGCAAGAACACCGCGAACTTTCCACTATCTATTACCTTACGGAACACTTCACCCTTAGGCTCAATACTCGAGTCATCACAGCTAATGCACGCATCGTAGCGAAGTAGATCGGACTCTATAAGATTAGGATTGTCATGCCCGATACCAAAGTGCATTGTCTCTTTATCCATAATTTTTTTATGAAACTTCATTTTTTGCTCGTACGCAAAAGGCATCAACACATTCCACGCTTCACACGCTGAGGTCGCATACAAACCTGTTTTTCGCACATACAAAACCGTTATTGGCTCTAAATTCACAACTTTTGGCACTACCATCACAACTCCTTGTTTCGCTTTGAGTTGATCCGAAAAAGCCCTCGGACTCATCCCAAAATGTTTTTTAAACGCTTTGGTAAAAGAAGCGTTGGTTTCATAACCGCTATCAAGAGCGATCTGAGTGATTTTCGGCTCGATTTTAAGCTTCCACGTCGTTCCTTGAAGCCTTATGCGACGAATATAATCCCCAACATTTTCACCACTCACCGCCCTAAAAATTCTATGAAAGTGATACTTCGAAAACCCCGCCACTTTGGCTAACTCATCCAGTGTAAGATCTTGCGCGTAGTTAGCTTCAATGTAAAAGATGACCTTGTACACACTGTGAATATAATCCTCTTTGGTGATCTCTTTCATAGTCCCTCTTTAAAATGTTTATGTGAAAGTGTAGAGTAATGGCGAAGTTAAAACTACTCCGTGGTTGCTAAATTTGAAAAGGTATAGAGTTTCCCATTTCGAGGAGCAGTATCTTGTTTGCCATAAAATCCGCGATTTTTCAATGCTTTGATGAGTGTTTTCATCACAAAGCCATGTGTTATAATGCAGGTATCTTTGGTTAAATCACACGTTTCTAAAAATTGATTTATTCTGTGTGTTGTATCCATTCTATTTTCACTTTGGGATAGATTAAAATACCACTCTATTCTGGCGATAACTAACCAAAGCCACTTGGGAAGAGGTAAAGAAGTTTTCATAAATGCTTTCGCATCGACTTCTCTCACTAAATCACTTATCTGATACGGACTGTGAATAAAATCTGCGGTTTTAAGTGCTCTTGTATGCGATGAAACATAAACCATCTCTATTGGAGGAAAATCTACCTGTGTATAATCAAGTTCAAAGGTATCATAATCTTTTACCCATTGATTAAATTGAGCACTATTCATCCACCTTTTTGATCTGTCTTTCACTTTAAAATGGCGCATCAAGTAAATCATGTAAAGTTACCGCTTCCCCTCAATATGCTCAATCAACTCCTCAATCACATCCACATAATCTTGCTCATTTCCACTCGCTTTGGCGGCTAAGATAGCGCCCTCAAGCGTTGAAGTGATGAAGAGGGCTAATTTTCTCGTATCACACGCGTTCATCTCTTTGGCTTCAATGGCTTTGTCTAAAATGGTTTTCACATTCGCGCGAAACACTTCATAAATGGACTTCATCAAAACATTAAAATCCATGTCAATATTAGACATCTCTTGCACGACGTTAGCGATAGGACATCCGCGTTTAAAATCACGCGCAGACGTGTCACGAAGTCGTGTATAAAACTCTTCGAGATAGCCAGTTTCACAGCTTTTGACATAGCCATAGCGCTCATTGAACTTTTGCAGTATCGTCTCTTCAATGGAAGCGAGTGCCATCTCTTTTTTATTGGCAAAAAAGTGGTACATGGAGCCTTTATGGACACCTGCTTTGGCTAAAATGTCAGAGAGTGCTGCACCTTGATAACCGTGAGAAAAAACCTCGTCAAAGGTTGCATGAATAAGCTTATCACGTGTGGTTTCCATTGATTCCCTTTATGAGAGTTCTTATAAAACTCTTTATACGTTTTCAAAGCAAAGCTTCTCAAACTACGTTAACACTGGGTTCTCTTCGACAGAGTGCCCGCGCACCCTTGGTGCTTTTATGTGTAATCTAATCTGATTATAGCATATTTTCTGCACACTTGACTAAGCGGTCAATTTTTGTTAGAATGCCATTTGACCAAACAGTCAAGGAGATTTTATGAAACGAGCTCTTATTGTTATCGATGTTCAAAATGAGTATTTTGATGGTGGAGCATTGCCTATTAGCTACCCACCCAATAGTTTTGAGAAGATCAAAATGGCTATTGATGAAGCCCAAAAAAAGGACGTTTTCACTGTACTTGTGCAACATACTAGCCTCAAAGAAAATGCAGGTGCCTTTGTTCACGGAAGCCATATGTGGGAATTTCACGATGAAATCAAGGCAATCAAACCTGATTTGTATATCGAAAAGAACCATGCAAGCTCTTTTATAGGAACGGACTTGAACTGGAGACTCCGAAGCCTTGGTATCGACACTGTTACCATCATAGGATACATGACCCAAAACTGTTGCGATGCTACTGCCCGCGATGCTTCACAGCTTGGCTTTAGTGTCGAATTTCTCAGCGATGCCAATGGAACACTGGCGTTTAAAAACGAGGCAGGCGAAGTGAGTGCCGAAGAGTTACACCGATCTTTTTTAGTGGCACAGGCGTTTGGATTTAGTCGCGTTTTAACGCTCAATGAATGGATACCATTACTTTCAAAGGAAAACTCATGCCATTAATCAATACCGTCAAACCCGAAAATGCCACTGGTGAGCTCGCTGAGCTTTATGGAAAAATAGAAGCGATGCGTGGACGCGTGAGTAACTCAGCGCAGATCTTTAGCGCAAGTCCTGAACTCATCAAACAGCAGATGAGTTTCATCGAATACTACATGGTCAAACAAAAAAGCCTTTCAATGCCTTTGTTAGCAAGCATTCGTATGCTTATTTCCGATAAAAACAGCTGTAGCTATTGCGTTGATTTTAACGCTTCCATTCTTATCACTATGATGGGATGGACACCCAAAGAGGTTGAAGCAATGCGCGCTGATCCTCACAATGCAAAACTAGATGCAAACGAAAAAGCGATGTTGCTTTTTGTCCTCAAAGCGGTACGTACACCACACGATGTTGAAGCTAGAGATGTTCAAGCTTTGCGTGATCTTGGTTATACCGATGGTGAAATCCTAGATGCCACCAACCATGGAGCCCGTATGTCTGCCATCGACATTATTTTTGATGCGTTTAAAATAGAGAACGATTTTTAGTCACTTTCGCCTTAAAAGTAACGGCTAATTAAGGTATAATTCGCCTAATTCTTTTAAGGCACCATTTTTTATGATTAATAATGAAATTTTCTATCTTTTCGCCATCATTTCCGTTGGCTACATCTTAGGTAATATTAAAATCAGAGGCTTTTCTCTTGATGTTACCGCCATGCTTATTGTTGCATTGATTGCAGGACATTTTGGTATGGTCATCTCTGACGCATTTCAGTACTTTGGACTGGCGATATTTATCTACGCGGTTGGACTTCAGTCAGGCCCTGGTTTTTTCGACACAATCAAAAACGAAGGTCTCAAACTCAACCTCATTGCAACAGCACTTTTACTTCTTCTTTTTGCGATTATTTTTGGATTTGGTTATTTTTACGATCTACCTAAAACGATCATCGATGGTATTTTTACAGGAGCACTTACTTCCGTCCCTGCGCTTGCAGCAGCCCTAGAGATCAAACATACACCTACCCTTTCGGTCATCTTTGGTTTGGTTTATCCTTTTGGCATTGTTGCAACTGTTTTAGTCATTCGTGTGCTTCCAGTACTCTTTCGTGTGGACATTGACAAAGAGGTAGAGGCATACGAAGCAGCGCAAAAAAGCCGTTTTCCTGATATTTTGACCCGTAACTTTCGCATTACCAATGAAAATTTCAGAAATACGGAAATCAAAAAATCAAAAATTGAGAGCATGACCTCTACGGTGATTGAGCGTATGACCTTGGATGGCAAAATTGATCAAACCAGTGAAGATGTTTCACTGAGTTTTAGCGATGTTATCAGAGTGGCAGGTACGGAAGAACAACTCGCCAATTTGAGCATTATTTTAGGTGAGGAGATTGGTGAAGAGCACGAATTTCAAGATAACATGTCTGTTTTAAGGCTGTTAACCACCAATAAAGAGATCGTCGGCAAAAAAATCGGCATGATTAAAGAGCTTAAATCTCTTCGTGCAGTGATTACCAAAGTCAGACGTGCGGGTATTGATATTCCTGCGTATCCCAATTTGACATTACGTCTTGGCGATAAGCTCTACGTTGTTGCACCCGATACCTACACTGAAAGAGTGACCAAACTCATCGGTAATGACCTTTTAAAATACCCTGCAGCAGACTTCTTGCCTATTTCGTTGGGTGTTGTTTTTGGTATTTTATTGGGAAGTATCCCTTTTTATATTCCTGGTGTTGGCGACATCAAACTCAGTTTTGTGGGTGGTATCTTGATTACGGCACTTGTTTTGGGTCGTCTGGGTCGCGTAGGGCCTATTGTGTGGAACCTTTCGCCTCACTCTACGACACTGTTAAAAACCCTTGGTCAGCTCATTTTTATCGCTACCCTGGGTACCAATGCAGGGAAGTATCTTGTTGAATCATTGGAAAACAATGGGATTTTGCCTATCATCATTGCCCTTGGTGCACTACTGCTCTCTATGTACGTCATCGCCTTTATATGTAAAACCATTTTAAAGATGAACTTTGTTGATATTTTAGGACTTCTCTCAGGCGCTATGACCTCGACACCTTCGTTAACGATGGCCAATAACATGACCAAAACAGACTACCCATCGATTGCTTACGCTGCCGTTTATCCGCTAGGGTTAGTCCTCGTTATCGTCCTTGCGCAACTGGGTATGAAGATTATGTAACATGCAGATGAACATCCTGACGCATAACCACTGGCTGAACAATTATGTTTTGAACAAAGAGTTTAGCCTGCTTGCTGGGATTTCATCCAATGCGTATCGCTATTGGAAAGGTGTTGAAGCCGCTAAATTTGACGATGCACGCGTCGTTTTTTTACGTAAAGAGAGCATTCTTCCTAAGTACCAAGAGATTGTAAAACAGTGCACAAATCTCACGGGCATGGTGCAGTCTCAAGCTTTTTGCAAATACACAGGTCTTGCGCCTTCCCATCTCATAGAACACAACAACTCTTGCATCTACAAAGCCTTAGAAATCATTGATGTCTGCGATATTAAACTGGTCAACCTCAAAAAATTCTACGATGATTTAGGCTTAACCTACAACTACCACATTTACATCGAGAAGTGTAAATATTTCGGACCTTCTCCATTTGAAAGAAAGATCAGTCTCTCCAATGGCATCTGTGTAGGCTATTATTAAAATACAACGCGAAAATAACGCTTCCAAGCTATAATCCTTTACACATAAACCAAAGGAGATACAATGTTTGGTGGTAAACGTATTTTAGAATTAGAGGCTGAGAATAAAGCTCTTAGAGATGAACTTGAAAACATAAAAGTCCATAACGAGCAACTTCAAAAATCAAACCAACAAATGCTTCAAGAAGCGAAAGAAACACCTACAAATCACAGTAAGGAAGAGCTTTTAACCATTCTACTTGCGAGCTATGAAGATGGCATGAACTTTTTGCAAAACACGATTGAAGAAAATCTCACCATGCTCATTGAAATCAATGCACTGAACGATGCTTCTATAAAAGAAGGCCAACATGTTGAAAGCCAAACCAAAGAGATTTCAACTTCTTTGGAAAATGTTCAAGAACTGACTCAAAAATTTACCCATGATGTTGAAAATCTCTCGGGCAGTGTTTCAGCGATCACCGATATTATCAATCTCATCAAAGATATTTCCGATCAAACCAATCTTTTAGCGCTCAATGCTGCCATTGAGGCTGCTCGTGCTGGGGAACATGGAAGAGGGTTCGCCGTCGTTGCTGATGAGGTGCGCAAACTTGCAGAGCGTACGCAAAAAGCAACACTGGAAGTTGAGTCAAACATTAGTATTCTTAAACAAAACACTAATTCTATGGCAGATACCAGTGAAACATTCCAAAATGAATCCAAAGCATCAATGAAAATCTTAGAAAACTTTTACACAGAAATTAGTACGGTGCTGAAAAATTCAATAAGCATTACCAATAAATGTGACAATGTTACCAATGAAATTTCTATTAGCAATGGCAAAATAGACCATATCATGCTTAAGCTCAAAGGGTATAATGCAGCACTTGGGCGTAAAAATGTTGATATCCTAGACCATACATCCTGCCGTTTTGGAAAATGGTTCTCAACAATAGGACAAAAAATAAACAAAAATGTTGCAAGTGAGGTAAATGAACATCATATAAAAGTTCATGAAGGGCTTAAAAAAGCGATTAATATTTTTAGCACGAATGGCAACTTAAATGAAGGTGTAGAGACATTCCGTACGATAGAAAAAGCAAGTAAAGTTGGTTTTGAAAAACTGATTGAAGGATTTAAAGCGATTCGTAAATCGTAAAAAAAGGGATTAATAAGCACAAAATCGTTATACTTCCTCTCCTGTAAAAATGGGCAGATGGGAGAGTGGTTTAATCCAGTCGCCTGGAACGCGGCCGTGGGGCAACTCACCGGGGGTTCGAATCCCCCTCTGCCCGCCAGAAACTCAAAAAAACCCCATAAAATCAAGCTTTGAACAACTTCAAGATTCACAAAAATACAACTGTCCAACTTTGTGTCCAACTTTTGTCCAACAAAAAAAAGAAAAGTATTTATACAAAAGAAAGAACATTTACTACTTTTCTAAAAGAATTAATAATAAATCTATTAAGATATCTCTCAAATCAAGTAACTTGGAATATTGTAAAATACAAAGAGATAAAATTATCAAAAAATTTAAAATTCAAAAAGAAGATAAAGTGACGAAAAAAATAGATAAAAATTCACTTGAATATCTACAAAAAATTCAGGAAGATATTCAAGAAAAAATTAATAAAATTTACGAAGAAAATGGTGAATTTAATGAAGAATTTTATCAAACAGGATTAACAAAAAGCCAACAAGAAATGCTAAAAGAAGCTATGACTTTTGCTACAAAAGAAGAAGAAAAAGAATGGCATGATTGGTTTTGGAAAGACGAAATCGAAAACGATAAAAGAATTGAAGAATTAGAAAAAAGAAAAGAAAATGAAATTTTTGAAATTGTAAAAAATTTAGAAAAAAGATTAAAAAATGAAACAAATAATGACGAAAAAACTAATGAAATAAATAACAATGTTTTAGTTAATCTTGATAAATTTTATGAACAATATATAGATTATAGAAAGAATTTTGTTAAAGTTTCAAAAGATTCCATTAGAACTAGTAATTCTTCATTTCGATATTTAAAGTATTTTATAACTGAAAATACTGTTTTTAATTTTTCGTTCTTTAAAGAGATTCAAAAGAAATTCCAAGATTTACCAGCGAATTTTTTCAAATTTGACAAATATTATAAAAAGAATTTCGACGAAGTATTAAAATTAAAAAATATAGAAAATTATAATGTATTAAATACAAAGACAATCAATAACCATATGTCTAATTACAGTAAATTTTTCGATTATTTGATTTATGAAGAGATATTGACAGAAAACCCACTTAAAAATATAAAATCTTTGAAAGAGGAAGAATCCGAAAAAATCGAGTATTCTAATGAAGATTTAGACAAAATTTTTAACAGTAAAATGGAAAAAGTTTATTTAAATATGTGTAAATTTACGATTTTTACAGGATTACGTTTAGAAGAAGTTTTGTCTATAAAAAAAGAAGACATACAAGATAATTTTATACACGTAGTCACGTTAGATGATACTAATAATAAAAAACATAAAAGAATAATTCCAGTCCACGAAAACATTTTAAATTTAATTGAATATCAAAGAAAACACAGTAAATTTAAATATCTATTTTTTGATTATGAGAAAAAAAATGAAGTCAAAAATGCTGGTAAAAGAACAAATAATAGACTAAAAAAAATAATAGATGATAAAGATAAAAGTTTTCACAGTTTTAGAAAAAACTTTTCACAAGAAATTGAATTAAACACAAATTCAGACGAAAAAACAAAAAAGTATTTAATGGGACACAGTTTTAAAAACGATATAACTCACACAGTTTATAACAAAAATAAAATAAATATACAAAAACTGGTAGATTGTATAAATCAAATAACTTTCACATTGTAAAACTTAGTCTATTGTAATAGTTAATAAAAATATATTATTATTTTATTTATTACATAGACTAGATAATAAATGAACATAGTTCAAGTAGATACTCTTTACTCTATTATATTAATTTACATTCACTTCGTTCATATAAATTAATATATTATACTTACAGAATATCGCGTGAGAATTTTTTTAAACTGTTTATTTTGGTTGATTTTTTTAATTTGATTTAATGAAATTTCACTTGAGAAAAATCTTTTTTTTCTTCTTATTTTTAAGTTTTAAAAACTATTGAAGTAAAAATGTTTTTAGATTATGAATTTGTGAAAAAATATTTAATTATACTCTTGTCGTTATTTAACAATATTAGTAAATATACTAACATGAAAGAAAAAGAAAAAATTACTCGTTAAAAAGAAAAAGAATGAAATAGATCTATTTCTATAACAATTTTTAGTCTTTTGATGTTTTGTATTGTAAAACCATTCTTTTAGTGTTTTTTGGTTGTTTTGAACGTTTTACAATGTCTTATGTTCTATATTAAAATCTTTTTTTGACTTATTCTGTAATTACTAATGTTATTAAATAAAAACAAGAGTATAAAAAAACTTTTTTACAGTAAAACAATTTTTTCTTTAAAAACATCCCATTCAAGTAAAAACCCCCTTAAAAGGGGGTTTGGGGGTGTAAAATTTTAAACTATTTTACTTCAATTTCTTCAATTTCTTTTTTCTTATTTTTTAATCTTTCATTTTCCAATTTTTTATAATCTTCTATTTTTTCTTTTGTAATTTTTTCCAATTTTTCAAAAATATTTTTCTCTAAATCTTTATTAATTTCTTCATTTTTTATTTCTTCTTTTGTAATGTTTTTAAGAATATTTTTAAAAATTTTGTTTTCTTCATGTTCATTTTTTAGATCATTTTCTAATTTGTTTTTGTCTTCATTTTTGTTATTTTTTAAATCATCAATTTTTTGTAATAATTCATTTTCTTTTTTGTTAAAGAATCTATTTTCTTCGTCAATTTTTTGATTTAAAGAGAAGATTTTTATATCTTTTTCTCTGTTTTTTTCTTCTAAATTTTCTACCAAATTTCCAATTTTTGAATAGTTTTTTATAGCTTTAACAACACTTCTAACGTCTTCATTTTTTTCAACTTCAATTTCAATTTTTTGTGTTTTTCTACTATTAAAAAAAGATGAATTTTCACTAAATTTTAAATCTAAAATTTCAATTTTTGAACCCATTTTATCAATATATTCAGTAATTTTTTGGTTAGCTAATTTTACATGTTTTTGTGTTATTGTTAAACTATCATCTTTTTTTATTTGTAAACGTTTTTCGATTTCATTTTTTGTTAAGTATTGTTTGTGTTCAACTCTTTCTTTTTTTCCTAATTCTTTTAATTGTTTATTTAAAAAAATGTAAAAATCTTCTTGAAATTGTTTCATAAAAACTTTATGATCTTCAACATTTTTTTCGTCTATTTTTAAATTATATTTGTTTTTTATGTATTCAAAACAATTTTTATTTATATCAAAATCGTTTTTGTTATTGTTGTAACTACTTAAAAATAAATGAACGTGACTTTTATTTTCTTTACCTTCGTCGTTGTGTATACTAATACTATATACACTATAATCTCTATAGTATTCATTTTTAAAATTGTTAATAATTATGTTCCACTCTTCTTTTTTTAAGTCCAAATTTTGATTTTCTGGAATTTTAAAAATAACTTCTTTCAGTAGAGTTTGATTATTATATTTACGTGTTTTTTCTTTTAATTCCAGCGTTTTATTTTTTAAAGAAATGTAATTTTCCAAAGATTTTAATGTTCTTTTGTCGTGTGATTTTAAATTTTTAACTTTGTATTTATATACTAAATTATGTAAAATAGTTCCAGCATTTTTACTTTGTTCCATCTCTAGTTCTAGTAATTCCAGTGGAATTTTTTTCAAAATTGAAGATTTTGAATTTTGAAAATCTTTAAAAATCTTTTTTCTTTCGTTTTCATCTTTAATGTTTTCAAATTTTAAAATTTTATCTTGAATATCTTCTTCAATTTTTTTCAATAATTCTTCATTATTTTCAAATTTTAAATCACTAAAATACTCGTTTTCACACGTTTTTGAATTTATGATATGTATATTTTTATCCGTATTTTCGGGGGTTTGAATACGAAGTGAGTGTTTTAAACTTGCAACCATTTGTGCGTAACAATTTTGTGTTTTATTCCCAATTTTTTTCCCGTTTTTTGTGAAATTTACTTCTTTCATAAAAAATGAACTGTATACCATTTTTTCTCCTTTTTAATTTATAAACTTAATTATAGATTAAAAAGTTAGTGTGAGGTAATAACACCTTATGTCATTAAAATAACTTTTTTTAACACTTCACTTCGTTACGTTAAAAAGTTATTTTAATGAAGGTGTTTTTGTTCACAAATGAACAAAAAAAGAGAAGAAAATTATGTGGTTTAATATATTATTATACTTTAATAATCGGTACCATAAATGAATAAGAGTATGGTTTACATTCACATTTATTTTCTAAAAAGAACAATATATCTTCTTCTGAAAGATATTTTTTCTTTTGTCTAGTTTGACACCATTCACAATCACCCATACCTCCACCAGAAGAGACTAAATTAAATTTGACATCAGGCATAACTCGTTTTGATTTGTTATATTGGTCCCATTTAGATTTTGTAATAGTTGATCTATTCCATATATCAGAAAGTATAATTTTGGGGTCTGGTTGTTTTAGTCCCTCTTCATTTAATACATTGACTAATTCTTTTGTAATTGATAATCTAGTATTTATTCCTAAAAGTTTTTTTTCTTCAACAGATAATTTATTATTTGTCTTGACTATATTATATTCTCCTAATAAATGTTTCATTACTATTTGTTGTGAATCTTTTTTTAAAAAAGGAGAATTATTAATTTCAATAGTAAAATAATGTTCTATATTATAATTATTTACATTATCTTCAATTTCTTTTATATCTACTACATCATTGTCAGTTTCTTTTATATCTGAAGATTTAACTACTTTCTTTTTAAACCAATCGAACATATTTTTCCTTTATAGTTGTATCTTTATAACTACTATACAAAGTGGTACTCATATTACTCTGTCCAACCTTTTGTCCAACTTTTTTTATGTTATAATCATCAAAAAAAGGATAAAAATGTATTTAAAACCCCTAAATTACGGGGTTTCTGGCTACAATGGGAATTGGGAATGTCTCCCCCTCTGCCCGCCACTTTACTTCAAAACCTCGACAACGACGAACTTCCCAAGCACTTAAGAAAAATATTATCTGTCCGTATGACGACTTACCTCAAAAAACACCTAAACGCTGTGATAGTTTAAGACTTAATAGAGTCAAAGATATTTATTACTATCGAAGAAATATTAATAAACAATGTTGTCAGACGAAGTGCTAAACTCGTCAGTTGAAAATGTAATTTAAGAGTTGCATTTTGATTTAAAACCTTAAAGAACCAAGTTAAATTGGTTAAACTCCATTTTCAAATTTTTGGAAAGGAGTTGAGTGTTAAAAAAAGGTGAAATTAAGATGATAAAGAAGTTTTTAGCTGAGGGATTGAGTAAGAGTGCCATTGCACGAAAGCTTGGTATTTCAAGAGATACTGTAAGACGTTATGCCAATCTTCCTGATGATTACATTCCCGATATCAATAGACCTCCCGTGATCAACAGCGTTGATCCCTACCTTCCCCATATTGCCAAGATGCTAGAGATGGCAGAATACCAGAAGAGTGAAATACCCTTAACCGTCATTTATGAAGAGATCAAGAAGCTTGGATACGATGGAAGTTTACGTTGGTTACAGCAAGTCATACTACGATATGAGCTAAGAGCTCGTGCAAAGAGTGAAGAACCTATTATTCGCTTTGAAACCAAACCTGCCCAGCAAATGCAAGTTGATTGGATAGAGTTTCCAAAGGATAATTTATCAGCATTTGTAGCAACAATGGGGTACAGTAGAGCATCTTATGTTGAGAATGTAAACAATGAGAAGATAGAGACGCTGATTGGATGCCACATGAACGCTTTTAGCTACTTCGGAGGCGTTCCTAAGGAGTGTTTGTATGACAATATGCGAACGGTTATTTTAGGACGTAACAGCTATGGTAGAGGAAAACATAAACTCAACCCTCTCTTTGAAGACTTTGCCAAACACTGCGGATTTAGCATTAAAGTATGCAAACCGTATCGTGCCAAGACCAAAGGAAAAGTAGAGAGATTTAACCACTATCTGCGGTATAACTTTCATAATGGATTGCGTGTTAAACTCGGAATGAAGAACTATGCACTGACCTTGGAAAATGCCAATGCAGAAGTGTTGAAGTGGTTAGATACAACAGCAAATCGTCGTATTCATAAAACGACATTGCAAGTACCCTTTGAATTGTTGGCTGGAGAGCAGCTGCAACTGCATCCCGTGCCTAAAGCCTATCAAGGAATCCACACCAAAGCTTTGATTGAAAGTGTAGCTAAAAACTATACGCCAATCAATCAGTATCATGACATCGATAAACTCTATATTCCTAATCGTGATATTCAATGTTACGATGAGTTTATTCCTGTGATGGCAAATATCGTTCTTCCCGTTGGAATGGTAAGTGGAGCATTCGTATGGAGCTAGTCCCATCGATTGAAGAGCTCTGTAAAGAGCTGAATCTTTCCACCATTAGTAACAAATACCATGATATAGCAACTTTAGCAGCTAAAGAGAATTGGCAATATGTTCAGTTTCTTGAAGAGTTACTGCGCCATGAAGTCGATAACAGATTAGGACGCTCTACCTATACGCTTACCAAACGAGCAGGATTCCCTGCCATTAAAACCTTAGAGCAGTTTGATTATACCTTCTCAGTGGGTGTGAACCGTAAACAGATTGAAGAGTTATCCAATCTTGGATTCATTAAAAAACGTGAAAACATCATCCTTTTAGGTGAAAGCGGTGTGGGTAAAACCCATCTTGCCATTGCTCTTGGGTATAAAGCCGTACAGCATCGTTATAAGGTTAGGTTTACCACCATTAGTGAGCTTTTAAGCAGCGCCAACAGAGCCAAAAAAGAGAAGAAATATGATAGTTTCCTCAAATCCATTACAAGCCCATCGGTACTGGTTATTGATGAAATAGGATACTTCAATATGAGTAAAGAAGAAGCCAATCACTTTTTTCAAATTATTTCGAAACGCTATGAAAAAAGCTCTACCATCTTTACATCCAATTTGGTATTCAGTAAATGGGTTCAAGTCTTTGCAGGGGATAAAATAGTCACAACAGCCATATTAGACCGAGTATTGCATCACTCACATATCATCAATATACAAGGAGACAGTTACCGACTTAAAGAGAAGAAACAAACAGGAGTTTTACACTCAGAAATCTATAAGTTTGAAGCTAAATCTTCAAACCAAAGCAGTCAAAATTCAGAGGTGGTTTAAGTTTCAATTCGCAACTTTTTTACATTATAAACTGGCGACTTTTGCGCTTCGCTTGACACCTCTTGAGTATACTCATATGTTATAGTCTACATAATATATAAAATAATAATATTTTTTAATATATTGCGATTGACTAAGTTTTTTTACAGATCTAAATATTTATAGATTTTTTATTGGATATAATAATTTAAAAATCCTTGAATAGAGAAATATATTGTAATTTTAGTTTAAAAATTATCACATGGTGGTGGCACAATGCAAGAAAATTTAAGAATTCTCCATATGTCAGACTTACATTATAGCACTACAAATAAGAGGGAACTAGATTATATTCGAGAAGCAATATTATCTGATGTTGATAATTTTTTACGAAAAAATAATTTAATGCCAAATTTTATAATTTTTTCTGGTGATTTAGTTTCGAAACCTAATGATGAACTTGAAAAAATTGATATTTTTAACGAAGCCTATGAATTTTTCATTACTCCTCTATTAGAAAAATTAAACTTGACTAAAGATGATATTTTTATTACTCCTGGTAATCATGATTTAAATAGAACTATTATAAATAGAAGAGATGAAAAAGGATTATTGTCATATTTAGAAGACAAGTCTCTACCTAATGAACTAATAACAGATATTATAAATAAAAAGCAAGATTTAAAATATTTAGAACAATTTAATAATTTTATTAATAATTTAGGGAATAAGAATGAGATTTATTCCAATGATATATTTAGAGTATATGAACAAAATTTAGGAAAAATTAAAATTGGAATTGTCAATTTAAATTCAAATATACTGGCTTTGAATAATGATACATATGGCAAATTAATCATAGGTGAATCTCAACTAAAAGAAGCATTCGAGAAAATTAAAACACATGATATTAAAATTGCGAATATTCATCATTCTGTTAATTGGCTAGTAAATTTTGAGCAACTTTTAGTCAAAAAATTTTATTATAAAAATTTTAATTTAGTGTTTATTGGTCATGAGCATACCGAGTATCCAGAATTAATAAACTTTAATGATGAAGACACGCTTATTTTGAATTCTGCATCAATTTTTCAAGGCAGAAAAGATATAAATGGTTATTCTATTTTTGACTACTCATTTAACAATACTTCTGCAAAAATATATGTACGAGAATATGATGCTCGAAATTACAAATTTTCTACGCTATCTTTTAAGGAGCCCCTAACTTCTTATACTCATTCTTTTAATATTTTAAAAAAAATGAGTAATAAAAAAAATATTGAATTAATTTTAGATGAAATGCGTGAGCCTTTACAGAAAATAATACAGCAAGAATTACTTATCAACACTGCAAAAAAAGAAAATAATTCAATTGAAGATATTTTTATTGAACCAAATATTTATGATGAATCAGAATTTAAAGAATCAAAAAATCAGGATAAAAAACAATACACAATCAGAGATATTATTAATATTAAAAAACATATTGTAATAAAAGGTATAGAGGCGAGTGGGAAAACAACTCTCTTAAATTATATTGCAAATGAATACCTTAAGATGAATTCAGCAGAACATAAAATTCCAATTTTATTAAATAAGCTTGATATAAAAGAACCTTTAACCGAAACTATTTTGATTGAAAAAACTTTAACTTATTTGCGTAAATTAAAATTGAATACATCCCATAGTATTCTTAATGATTTACTAAGAGAAGGTTCTATTGTTTATCTGATTGATAATATTTCAGAAAATCAACATTGCATTCGTTTCATAGAAGATATTTCTAAAAATAAGAGATTTACTAATAACAAATTTATTTTTTCTATTAAAGAAGAAATTTTTAATTCCATAGATAACAAAGAAAATAAATTAACTGATAGTGTAGATATCCTTGAGTTATATGTATATAATTTAAAAAGATCTAAAGCAAGAGAATTTTTTTACTTATATTTTAATAAACAAGAATTAAAACATGAAGAATTTGAAAATATATTTCATTTCATATCAAAATTAAATATTCCACTTACAATTTTCAATTATACGATCATAGCTCTAACATATGAAAACCAAAGAGAAAACTTTAAGCCAGTTAATGAAGCATTTCTCTTAGACATATTTATGGAAAATTTATTAGAAAAATTAGATGTTTTGAACAATATGAATATAGGTTCTCTAGGATATAACTTAAAAGCAGACTACCTAATATATATAGCAAAATGGATGGTTGAAAATCAAACATTCAGTATTGAGAAATACTTATTAATATCCCTTACATCAAATTTTATTCATGAATTAAAACGTGAAAAGGAAAATATTAATATAGAATCATTTGTTGAATATATGGAAGCAAAAGGTATATTTGTTAACACTGATTCAACACAATATAGATTTAGATATAGAGCCTTTTTAGAGTTTTTTATAGCTAAAGGAATGTTAAAAGATGAGCATTTAAAAGAAAAAATTATTCATAAAGATTCATATTTAGATTATAAAAATGAAATTAGCTATTATTGTGGACTACATGGTGAAGATGAAAAAGTTATTAATCACTTTCAACAATTGTTAAATAAATATGATGACTTTTTTACAACAATAAAACCTAATGATGGTAGTATTATTACTATCCCTGAATTGAATCTCGATGAAAAAGATAAAATTATAGTTAAACAAATTAGTTCAGACAAAAAAGATAAAATTCTTGAACAAAAATCAAAAAATATTACTACAGATAATGATATTAAAAAAATAGATTCATCAATTGATAAAGACAAGTTCAAAGAAAAAATAATTTTTGAAACAAACCTATTATTAGCGAGAATTTTACGAAATAGTGAGCAATTAAAAAATCCGGAATTAAAAATAGCTATTTTAAATCTGGTTACAAGTAACTTATCGAAATTTTTCCAATATTTTATTAACCAAAATAAAGAATTAGAAGAAATAATTTTACAAGACTTTGATAATTTTAAAAATGATGATGAAACCTTAAAAAATATTTCAGATAAAGATATTAAACACTTTATTGCTTTATTAAACATAGTCATTTCACAATCTTTTATGAAAATTATGCAAAACAACATTTCTTCAGAAAGTTTATTTACTGCCTATTCTGAAATACTTGATGAAACACAAGATGATTTATTGAAATTATTCATTTGTTCAACGTTTATTTATAGTGATAATTCTGATGCGCTACATTCAATTGAAAAACTAATCAACAATCAAACTTTTTCAAAAAATAGATTTTTGATGATGACTTTATTTTTTAAAATATTTCATTCTATAAAATTTATGGAAATAGATAATAAAAACAAAAATATTTTAGAAGACTTTTTGAATCAAATAATTATAAAATTAAAATATAACACTATAAAATTGTCAGGAACTCATCAAGGATCAAGAAAAAATAATATTATAGGACAAAACAAAAAATTAATTAAAGATAAAATTCAACAAGATCTGAAAAAAAATTAATTTTTTAAATCAAAAACAATCTAAATATTTTTAAGTTAAAAATACACCCTTTTGAGTATAACAGTTTAAATAATCTAAGCATGCTAAGGAAAGATAAAAATTTAAAATATTTTCCTATTTAATTAAATACTTGAAATATTATAGTAAATTAACTATAATATTAACATGTTAATTAATAAAGGATTTAAAATGACAGTTAAATATGCTCCTGATGAGCTTTTATCTATTACTGACTTTACAAAAAAGATAGCAGGTGTATTAAAGGGTATAAAAGACCAATCCATGGATAAAATTGGGATTTTGAAAAACAATAAGCTTGAGGCAGTTGTTATTTCTACCGATGAATATGAAAGACTAAAATCCATTGAAGATCTTTTTGAGAAGATTGAACACAAAGAGATTTATGATGTCATTCAATTACGCCAAAATACACCTCTATCTTCTTACATTCCACTAGATGAAATGGCTCGAAAGTTTAACATTGATATAAAGCAACTCTAATTATGTATGCTATTAAAAACCATCCTTTAGTTGAGGAAGATTTAAAAGCCCTTGATCATTCACTTGTTTTACTTGTTTTTAAAAAACTAAAGCAACTTCAAAATGCTCCGCAACAAGGAGAACTTTTAGGCAATAAGCACAATATGGATTTAAGTGGCTATAGAAAAATCTATGTTGCAAAGAAAAAGGTGCGTATTGTTTATAAAATTGTCAATGATGAATTAGTCATATATGTCATTGCTATTGGTAAAAGGGAGGATATGAAAGTTTATCAAGAAGCGACAAAAAGACTAAAATAAAAAATACAATCGAACAATCAATGCAAGGCTTGATATGATAAAATTATTACAATACACTATGACTAGCGGACAGATAAAAAAATGACAGTTTTAATAAATGAGAAAGATCTTCAAAAGCTCGTAAATAACGCAGTTGTAAGTGTTTTAAACAGTTTAAATATAACAAAAAAAGAGGGGGACTTAGAAAATCTCCCTCTGCCCGCCATTTTACGAGTCTATTCCCCTAAAATTTACTGCATCTCATTTCTGAGTTTTCCATAATTTTTACATGCTATTGAGAGATTTTGTTCGCATGCTTTTTTGTAAAGCTCCAAAGCTTGATCTAAATTTTGAGCAACACCTTGACCATCACGGTACATGACTCCTAAATTATAGCAACTCTTTTCATACCCTTCATCACATGTTTTTTGGAACAGTTCTACCGCTTTTGCATAATTTTTTTGCACGCCTTGACCTTTATAATGCATCAAAGCAACATTGTAACATCCTCGTGTATGACCGCTTTCGCATGTTTTATAAAAGAGAGTAAAGGCTTTAGTCGTATCTTTGGCAACACCTTCACCTGAATCATACATCATGCCAAGGTTATAACAACTATCGATAAATCCGCCATCGCATGCTTTGGTGAAAAGCGTAACCGCTTTGGCATCGTCTTTATAAACCCCAAGCCCTGCATCGTACATATTGGCAAGGTTATAACACGCTTCGGCATTATCTGCCTCGCAAGCATTTTGAAAAAAAGTGGCCGCACTGCCATAGTCACTTTTCTCATAGGCATTCAATCCATTCATCAGATCATTTGCATACGAAAGAGGTGCTAAAAGCGCTAAAAAAGATAAAAGTTGTAAAAATTTTTTCATGGTAGCTCCTTATTTATAGTTTCCTTGGTACGTTATTTCTTCAAACAGTAACTCCTCCATCAACTCAGGGAAAGATCGCATCGTCAAAAAAATAGCCATATTTTTGGCAATAAACATCGGGTTGTTGGCATTGGTAATAAACTGAATCAATGATTCTTGGTCTGCTTTACTGTAGTGTCTTATCGAATAGATAAAATCTTTGATATTCTCTTTGGCGACAGGATCGGTAAAGCGTTTGGGATACTGTGCTTGCAGGGTCTCAAAATTCCAAATGGTTTGGGAAAAAATGTCGCGCATGCTTTGGCTGAAGAGGAACTCTTCAAAAACCTGTTTCATATCAAAGTCAATAATGAGGCTCGGTTTAGAATCGCCGATAAAATAGATATTTTCGCGTTTTATCTCGCCACCGTAAATATTTTTCTCTTTATATGCATGCACAATAAAAACCGCTCTTTTGTCAAGACGCTTGGTCACAGCTTGACTGCTTTTCAACAGTTTCCATGAAAGTGCTTTATACGCTTTTGGGTCTTTCGTACTTTTTAAAATATCGTCTTTGATGGCATCTCGATAGACTTTTTCAACGCTATTTTCGCCGACAACTTCACGATTTTTCTCTTCTTGAGCACTGCATCCATTTAGGAAACATAAAACGATTAAACATGTCATCACATTCCGTAACATCATCTGGCTCCTTTTGTTCGTTTCTCCTTCATTGTATAACGGGATAACTTAAAGCATTAAAAGCCAGAAGAGTTAGGTCAATAAAAATCATTACATGTAAAAAGAGAAGAAGGCTCTGAGTCCTATTTATAGCCTATTTTCGGCTTCTAATTGACGTTTAATCAACGGCTTAATCCCACCACTTTCCAGAATATTCAGTACATATTCTGACATGGGCTCAGCCGTTGCGATAAGACCTTTTTCACCCGTAATTGCACCGCTGTGCAAATCAACGCTCAGGCTATCATTTGTTTGAATCCATTTTGAGATATCAGGGCAGACAATGAGCGGTACGCCAAGGTTAATGGCGTTACGGTAAAAGATGCGCGCAAAAGACTCTGCAATGATGGCACCCACACCAACGGCTTTAAGTGTAATAGCCGCATGTTCGCGACTACTCCCACAACCAAAATTTGTCCCCGCAACGATAAAATCGCCTTTTTTAATTTTTTTGGTAAAGTCAGGGTCTGCTCCAAACATCGCATATTTAGCGACATCTTCCACATCGGTAAACTCCACAAAACGCCCCGGATAAATCTGATCGGTATCAACGTTATTTCCAAAAACAAAGGCATTGCCACTGAGTATTTTTTGCATCTTTTTTCCTTTACATGTAAAGCGTAGGATCGACGATTTCGCCCATCAATGCCGCTGCAGCAACCGCTGCAGGTGAACCTAAGAAAATCTCCGCTTTCGTATCGCCCATGCGTCCTGGGAAATTTCGATTGGTCGTCGTGATGCAGGTCTCACCTGAGGCTATCATCCCCTCATGCGTTCCCAAACATGCCGCGCATCCTGGAGTTACAAAGGTCGCTCCTGCTTCGATCAAGGTTTTCACGTACCCTTTTTCCATGGCTTCAAGTAAAACGCCCTTGGAGGCAGGAACGATGACAAAACGTGTGCGTGGTGCCACTTTTTTACCGTGAAGAATATGTGCAGCAATACCAATATCTTCAGCTCGTCCACCTGTACAAGAGCCTAAGTAGGCTTGGTCAATGTGTCGCCCGATAAACTGACTCACATCAAAAACATTATCGACACTTGAAGGTGCTGCCAGTTGTGGTTTGAGCTCGCTCACGTCAAAGCTCACTTCATCGGCATAGTGAAAGTCTGCATCGGTGTGGTAAATCTCATACGCCCGTGTCACTTTCTCTTCTAAAAATGCCATCGTAATGGCATCAGGTTGAATATAACTCGCTTTTGCGCCCATCTCGGTGCTCATATTGCACAATGCCATACGCTCCGAAATACTGAGATATTGAAGCATTGAGCCTCCAAATTCAACCGCTTTATAGACGGCATAATCCGCGCCAAGCTTTCCAATCGCATGTAAAATAGCATCTTTGGCATAAACCCCTTTAGGCAGTTTCCCCTCGAAGTTGATTTTGATGATTTCGGGAACTCGAAACCACAGTTTCCCTGTCGCCAAGATGATCGCCAAGTCCGTTGCACCCACACCCGTTCCAAAGGCACCAAAAGCCCCATGAGTCGTGGTGTGTGAGTCTGTGATGACGACAATTTCACCCGGATACGCCAAACCTTTATCCGCGAGTACTTGATGGCAGACCCCTTGGTCGATGTCCATCAAAAGATCAATCCCTTGATCCCAACAAAACTCCCGAAACTGCTTCTGATTGGCAGCTTGTGTGATGGTAGAAGCGGGTGCATAATGGTCTAAAAACATGATAACCTTACTCGGGTCATGTACCTTTTTGCCGCCCATTTCAAAAAAAGAGCGAAGGGTTTGAAGGTAGAGATCATTAATGCCTGCCATATCAATTTCGCAGTTAATAATCTCGCCTGTTAGCACCTTCGATTTACCTGCTTTTTTCGCTAATAATTTTTCAATCGCATGCATCTTAAATCCTTTTGAGCCTTTATCTTTTTACATGTAATTCCCAAAAAGCGTTACATGTAAAAAGAAAATTTTACTTTTCTTGAAAAAGATAGCCTTGTCATGCTATACTTTACTAAATACAGAATTATAAAGAGCATTTTATGATCAATCTTACCAAAATACAGATGTTACCCGCACGCGAACAAGTCGCTTCAATCCTTCGCTCATCCATTCTCACTGGTGGCATCAGTAAGGGTCAGTCTATTACACTCGATAGCATCGGCGAACAAGTCGGCATGTCACGTACTCCCGTGCGCGAAGCGTTCCAAATCCTTGCCAACGAAGGGCTGATAGAACTTCGCCAAAATCGTTGTGCCATCGTCAAAGGCATCTCAGAAGAGGCGATTAAAGACCACTATGAAATGCGCATCTTGCTAGAGACCGAAGCCTTTAGACGCGCCTGTGCCAATATGAATGACCACATTCTTGAGGCGATCAAAAGAATCAACAAACAAGGTCAACGTGCCAAAGAAGCGGGCGATACGGAGGCGTATAATATTGCCAACCAAGCGTTTCACATGACCATTTGGGAAGCCGCTGGAAGTGAAAAACTTAAATCGTTTCTCTCTCTTTTATGGAATGGCCTTTCCATGAACCGATTGGTCACGGCACAAGAGTACGCCTCTATTTCACTCGCTGAACACGACCAAATGGTCGAAAAACTGATTCAAAAAGATTATGAAGGGGCATGTCACATCATGCGTGAACATATTGTCCGCAGTATGAATAGTACCCTTTCAAATTTTAAATAACCTAAAAGGCACTTTAAAAAGTGCCTTATCTTCTTTTCTAACTCTTCGCAATCATCGAAACAATTTTTTTGGCGGTATCTTTGAACGCAACCTCTTTTCGCTCATGAAAGGTCACTTTATTGGCCTCAAAAAGGTTATTTCCTTGTGTATCAATGGAGATAATCAAGGGTCCAAACTCTTTCACTTTTAAAATCCAAAACGCTTCTGGCATTCCAAACTCTGGCCACTCTTTGCCTTCAATTTTTTCCACTTCTTCGGCGGCAATCACGGCACAGCCCCCTGGGAAAACGGCGTGTACTGCAAAGCTTTCTTTGCAACCTTCCGCTGTTTTTTCGCCCATACCACCTTTACCAATGACCAATTTTACACCCGTTTTGGCTAAGAACTCTTTTTCATAACGCTCCATGCGCATACTGGTAGTCGGTCCTACCGAAACCATCTCCCAACCACCTTCAACATCTCTTACAATGGGACCCGCATGAAAAATAGCAATACGATCCATTGGGAGTTCTGGCATAATGCCTTCTACCACAACTCTTCGATGTCCTTCATCTCTGCATGTCACCAATGTGCCTGTTAAATAGACGATATCTCCCACGCGAAGCGATGCAATATCTTCATCTTGGATGGGGGTTGTCAAAACTTTTTTCATAGGCTCACTCCTTTGTGCGAAACAACTTCATACTCTAATTTTTCATTAAATCGAATAATACCATGACGATTGGCCCAGCACCCGACAGTCACGCCTACACCCAAAACAGAAGGGTGGTGTGCCATACCTTCCACATGAACAGCCATAACACTGTTTTTACCCGAAATACCTTGAGGTCCTAAACCAATAGCATTGAGTCCTTCTTCGATGGTTTTTTCCATTGCTGCAGCTTTGGGATGGGGATGAGAGGTACCAATAGGTCTTAGCATCGCTTTTTTAGAGAGCTTGGCAGCAGAAGGAGAACAGGTTCCAATTCCCACACCCACAACAAGAGGAGGGCAGGCGTTAATACCCCAATCAACAATCGTGTCAAAGACAAATTTCATCGCCCCTTCATAACCTGCTAGGGGAGGCAAAACAATACTGCGACCAGGAAGTGAACATCCACCACCTGCTTGGTACACCTCAATCTCAACGTTGGTGCTATCATCCACAATCTCCCACTCAATAAAGGGCACGTCGGTTCCAACATTGGTTCCAGTATTTTTTTCATCAAAGACTTCGACGGCATTGAGGCGCAAAGGTGCACTCTTTGTTGCACTAATCGTCGCTTCTCTTAAGATCCCTCGTAGTTTTCCCAAAAGAGGGAAATTAGAGCCAGAACGCACAAAAAATTGAATCACACCCGTATCTTGACAGGTAGGGCGATTCAATGTTTTGGCACGATCTAAATTATCAAACATAACATCGTAAATGGCTTTGGCTAAAGGAGCCTCTTCTTTGGTGCGAAGCTCTGTGAGCTTTTTCATCACATCATCAGGGAGCTCTTTGGAAACAATATCTATAAACTTCCCTAAAATTGCTACTATTTTCTCTTCTTGTTCACATGTGGACATAGTCTACCTCCTGCTATTACACTGTTTGATCTATCTTTTTGTTATCTGTGATATTTTATCACAGATAATTGTAGACAAAGCGGACTTAAAACATTCTAAGAATCAAAATGGCTTTGAACGCATGTTGCAATAGCCTCGCTTTTTTACATGTAAACAAGTGACTTTTTCTATAACCTTTGAAAAAACCTGTAACATTAACCAAGAGTTTAAACTTTTAGTCTATAATTTCGTCATACTACACAAAGAGAACTTCATGTCCCACACACTCACTGAGCGCCAAATTGTCCTGACACTTGCAGGCCTTGCTGCCATCACACCGTTATCCATTGATATGTACCTACCGGCATTCCCATCCATTGCCCAAAGCCTTCAAACCTCTATTCCCAATGTCGAGATCAGCCTAAGTCTTTTCTTTTTTGGCATGGCAATGGGACAACTTTTTGGAGGACCCATTTCAGATGCCTATGGCAGACGTCCAATGGTTATTATCGGACTTATCCTCTTTGGCATCAGTAGCCTTTTACTCTCTTTTACAGAACATATCGAAATGTTTTGGATACTAAGGGCCATTCAATCGTTTGGCGGAGGCATTGCAACCGTCAACGTGTCAGCAACCGTACGCGATATGTTTGAGGGAAAAGAGAGTGCTCGTATCTTTTCTATGATTGCAATGGTCATGCTGATGGCTCCGTTAATTGCCCCCACGATGGGTTCGTTAATCCTCAAATTTTTTGAGTGGAACATTATCTTTATTTTGTTAAGCCTCTACACGCTGTTTGCACTCGGTTTTTATCTCTTTCGTTTTCCTCCCGTTCCCCAAAAACGCTCAAAAATTACACCGATTCAAAACTATAAAACCGTTTTGAGTCATAAAATGGCAATGGTTTTTATCGTCTCGCAAATTCTCTCTTCTTCAGGGATGTATACGTTTATTACCTCTTCATCTTTCATCTATATGGAACATTTTCATGTCAGCGCCAGCCAATTTGCACTTTTTTTCGCGCTGAATGTCACCACACTGATGATCGTAGGAAGGCTCAATGCATGGCTTGTCAAATTTAAAGACCCTCTGATTCTGCTTCGTATTGGGATGGGTGCTCAAGCACTCTTAGGCATTGTCCTCTTCGCCTGTCAAGATCAGAGTATTTATGTTCTTTTCCCCATTATTGGGCTTTATATTGGTACATTAGGATTTATTTTTGGAAATTCTGTCTCGTTGGCATTGGAATTTTTTCCAAGTATTAGCGCTTCTGCCAATGCGATTATTGGTGTTTTGCAGTACAGTGTGGGAGCCCTCATGGGGTTTATCGCAAGTTCGTTGCACGATGCGACACTCTTTCCCATCACGGGCGTTATGATGGTCGTTAGTTTGTGTGGAGCAACACTGTTACTTGTGGGAAGCAGGGGATACATTCCGCATCATCAAGGCTAAAACTCCTGACACGCTTTTCAAACAAAGCTCCAAAAGCTACGTTAACACTGGGTTTTCCTTGACGGAATGCCCACGCAGCTTTTGTGCTTTTACTTCTTGCAAATGATCTTTTGCAAGAAGTGTAAACTATTTTGCTGCTTTTTTCGCTTCGCTAATCCAGCCTTGAAAGAGTGTGTCATGTGCTTTGATCCACGATGATGCATGGCGCTCAATATCTTTCTCGCTCTTTTCACCTTTGCTAATCAACATATTCTGACCACTAATATCGCGAATATCTAATTTTGCAATTTCAAATAATTTCGCAGCTACAGGATTTTGTGTCGCAAGATTTCCATTGGCTACAATATGTGTCATATTGGCGCTAAACCCATAATTTTTACCACCGGGTAATGCCGTATCGATATGATCAGGATCAGCACTCTTTGTGACTTGAAGCCATACCGTGTCCTTGCCAGGAATTAAAACGCCACTCACCCAATACGGTGTCCATGTGTAGTACAAAATGGGCTGACCTTGTTTGTAACGCTCAATCGTTTCAGCAATAATCGCGGAATATTCACCTTGATTGTGTTTAATCGTATCACGAAGACCAAAGGCGTCCAGTTGATATTCAATCGATCGTTCACATCCCCAACCCGGGTTACATCCTGCTAAATCCGCTTTACCATCATTATTGCTATCAAACAACTTGGCAATTTTAGGATCTTTGAGGTCATTGAGGTATTTGATGTTGTACTTTTCTGCTGTTTTTTTGTCGATCAAATAGCCTTGCGCATTTCCTGAAACAAACGTTCCTTTACGAAACATGACTTTTTCACCACCTACTTTTTCAAACATTTCATCATGCAGAGGTGTCCAATTGACGGTCGTATAATAAATTTCATTCGACTCTTTGTTTTGAGCAATCGTTTGATAAATCACGGCATAGGCCACTTCATCAATCGGTAAAACATCATACCCCAATGCTTTGAGTGCTTCATTGATAATAATCGTTTGAAACTTCTCTTCGGCAATGGAGCTGTGCATTGGATGCACTTTAATGCCCTTGCCTGGTAATTCTGCTGCAACACTTACACCACTGAGTAGCATAGAACAAACGATGCCTATGATACTTTTTTTGAGTATGTTATTCATGTTTTTTCCTTTGTTTTGCAATACGGTCATATAAAAAGCCTAAAGGGCCTTTTTGATACCATGCAAAATGGGCGTGAAGGGTATCTTTCTCCCCTAATGCTTGGGTGATTCGATCTAATACGATGGCTAAGAGCACAATGCCCACACCACCAATAGACGCCAATCCCATATCAAGCCTTCCAATCCCTCGAAGTACCATCTGACCCAGTCCTCCTACGGCAATCATGGAGGCAAACACCACCATCGAAAGCGCTAACATCAACGTTTGATTGATGCCTGCCATAATCGTTGGCATCGCAACAGGAAGTTGCACTTTAAAGAGCATTTGTAAAGGAGTCGCTCCAAAACTTCGGGAGACTTCAATCAAATCTTTAGGCACTTGCCTAATACCAAGGTTGGTAAAACGAATCAATGGCGGGAGTGCAAAAATGATGGTCACTACCACACCGGGCACATTGCCAATACCAAAAAGCATCACCACTGGAACCAAATAGACAAAGGCAGGTGTTGTTTGCATGGCATCTAAAATCGGTCTCATAATCAGTGAAAACCGATCATTGCTCGCAACCAAAATTCCCAGAGGAATACCGATTACTAAACAAAAGAAGACCGAGGTAAAGACCAAAGAGAGCGTTATCATCGCTTCGCCCCACGCACCAATCAATCCAATAATAATAAGCGAGATAAATGTACCAATCGCAATTTTACGCCCCGCAAACTGCCATGCAAGAAGCGTTACAACCACAATAAAAATGGTGGCAGGAATAGCGCTAAAAAAATCTCCAATCGTACTCAGAACCACATCAATCGGAATACGGATGGATTGAAAGAGGTCCCGAAAATGCGCTACAGTCCATGTTAAACCTGATTCCACATAACGATCCAGTGGAATAAAGGTCTCCTTAAAAGGATGTAGCCAGTCAAACGAAATCTCAAGCGGTGGAGCAGATTGGTCGGTTAACCAATCATCTTGTGTGGCGGGAGCTATATCCCACGGATTTTCTGTTGATTCACTCATTGTCATTCTCCCCTTGGTAATCCAATGCTTTTAAAAGGGTCGCTTTAGAAATTGCGCCTATGTATTTTTGATTTTTATCCACAACGGGTACAGAGTAGGGCGTACTCGCAACAATGCCTACAATATCATTGAGATAGGTTGCGCCATCAACGATGGGTACCTCTTTTAAAAAGGCGACATCAATGCTTTCGCGTTTAGGTTTGGCGCGCAGACTATCCACCGAAACCACACCCAAAAAGTGTTTTCTACGATCTACAATATAGGCAAACTCACGATCATGATCCCTCAGAGTTTGAAGCGCCATCAACGTCCCTTGACCATCTTTTTGAATGATGGTGACCTGCTGTGTACTTGCAATATCTTTAGCCGTAATCACGCCACCCACATTGACACCCTTAAAGAAGGAGTGTACATACTCATTGGCAGGATTTTTTAAAATCTCATCCGGAGTACCGATTTGTATCACCGAACCGCCTTGCATAATAGCAATGCGATCGCCCAGTTTCATCGCCTCATCCAAATCATGCGAAATAAAAACAATAGTGCGCTCTTGTTCACTTTGCAATTTTAAAAGTTCATCTTGCATTTCAGAGCGAATGAGCGGATCAAGTGCCGAAAACGCTTCATCCATCAAAAGAACATCGGGGTTGTTTGCCAAAGCTCTTGCCAAACCCACACGCTGTTGCATACCACCACTGAGTGAATCGGGATACGCATGAACATAATCCACAAGTCCCACTTGCTCCAACGCTTCCTTCGCTTTAATGTAGCGCTCCTCTTTGGGCATGCCACACAGTTCTAAACCAAAAGCAGCATTATCAAGCACATTATAATGGGGCAAAAGAGCGAAGGATTGAAACACCATACTCATTTTAGCTCTACGCACAGCTCTTAGTTCTGCGTGATTCATAATCGCAATATCTTCACCATCAATGAGAATAGAGCCGCTTGTGGGATTGATTAAACGATTAAACAGTCGAACCAATGTCGACTTCCCTGATCCGGATAAACCCATGATGACAAAGATTTCACCTTTGTATATTTGAAAACTAGCGTTATTAACACCAATCGTTTGAGCAGTACGTCTAAAAATCTCCGCTTTATCCATACCTTTTTTTAACAGTGTCAGTGCTTTTTTGGGTGAATTCCCGAAAATTTTATAAACATTTTTTAGCTCAATTTTAACCTCTTTCATTCTATCTCCTAAGGTAAAATTAAGTCAACCCTGATGACTCTCTCCTTTCACCATAGTCCTAAACAGATTAAACAAACATTAAGTTTAAAATATTTTTAAGTTTTGAAGATTTAAAAGAAGCGCGAGGTACTGTAGTGTGGTAGTTTAGGAATTTTTAAGGGTATCGGTCTGAAAGTTGTTTTTTTGTGTATATTTGTAACGAAAAAGAGCTAATTAATGCTAAAAAGGGTTTGAATGATCTTTTTATCCACCGTTGAAAGTGCTAACCCTTCAATTTCTTCCGATGAAAAATAACCATCTACGTTTACATGTAACGTCTCATCTTCAATGATTTCAAGCTCAAGTTTAAAATGGCTATACGTATGTGTGACATGTCCAAGGCTGCGTGCATTTTTTGGTTTTTCATCGAGCTGAATAAACCCCCAAAGTCCATGAAGCAATCGCTCTTTGCGTTGAACCAACCCTAGTTTTTTCTCTTTTTCAATGCGTAAAGCAAAGCGTTTTTTTGTTGGAACTTTTGCTTTTTTAAGGGGTTGAGGGTAGTTTTCAGGCGCATCTTTTCCTTTACATGTAAAGCGTAATGGACACGCTAAACAGTTTGGATTTTTAGGCGTACAGATGAGTGCACCTATGTCCATCATTGCTTGGTTATGCTCGTACGGATGCTTTACATGTAAAAGTTCCCACGCCTTTTCCCAAAGCACTTTTTCATCTTTTACGCTTAGAGCAAAGTAGCGACACAGCACGCGTTTAACATTGGCATCAAGTATAGGCAATGCGTCATGGTAAGCAAATGCACAAATAGCATGTGCTGTACTTTTACCAATGCCTTTAAACCCGCCTAGTTCTTCGGGCTTTTTGGGTAAAACTCCGTTACATGTAAGCGCGGTATGGTGAAGATTTCGAGCTCTGGTATAGTATCCAAGCCCTTCCCACATTTTTAAAACATCGTCCAGTGGCGCATCTGCTACACTTTGAAGGGTTGGAAAACGCTCTAAAAAAGGAAAATAGAACCTCTCCAAAACAGTTTTAACCTGCGTCTGTTGGAGCATAATTTCACTGAGGTAGATTTTGTACGCATCAGTAGTTTGGCGCCATGGAAGATCATGACGACCATTTTTTTGATACCACGCGTAAATCGCCTCTTTTACATTCAAGCCAAACACCAATCAATAGGCTTTTTACCATTACTGCTAAGATATTCATTGCTTTTGGAAAAAGGCTTCGAGCCAAAAAATCCACGGTAGGACGAAAGAGGAGAGGGGTGAGGAGCACGTAAAATAAGATGTTTGTTGCTATCAATGAGACTGGCTTTGGCACCTGCTGGAGCACCCCAAAGAATAAACACCAGATGCTCTTTTTGAGCACTTAATGTCTTAATCACAGCGTCTGTAAAATTTTCCCAACCCTGCCCACGATGAGAATTAGCTTCACTGGCACGCACCGTTAAAACCGTGTTGAGCAAAAAGACGCCCTGTTTTGCCCATGCGCTCAAATTACCATTTTTAGGAATCGAACACCCCATGTCATCGCGTAACTCTTTAAAGATATTTTGAAGAGAGGGTGGATGCTGGACACCGTCTTGCACGGAAAAAGAGAGTCCATGTGCCTGATGGTCTCCATGATAGGGGTCTTGCCCTAAAATGACCACTTCAACGCTCTCAAAAGGTGTATTATCAAACGCTGCAAAGATATTAGCACCACTGGGGTAAACCGTATGTGCTTTTTTCTCTTCCACCAAGAAGCTTTTCAAGCTCTCAAAATAGGGCTTTTGAAACTCCTCATGTAAAACTCTTTTCCAACTCTCTTCTATCTTTGCATCAACCATTTTCAACCTTTAATAACGTATAGTCTATTTTTTAAGAATGTTTGGGTAAAATACGCTTCGCCTTCTTCTAGACCTGTGCAATGTCTTTTAAGAGTAACGCTTCAGGGTGGGAACACAGCAGAGCGCTTTTTTTAGGTGTGTGCCGCAGTCATCTGGGAGAGGGTTTTTTTATGCCTCTTTTTCTAAACTCCCAAATACTTTTCAATCTCCAACGCTAACTTATAAAAATCAGCATTGCCCATCATCCCTTTTTCTTTTAACTTCCCACGAATATGCTCTTTGCCTTGAATAAGCTCTTTGGATTTTACCCCATGCGAAATAGAAAGTGTCGCTTCAATAAATGCAGCGATTCGGTCGCAATTTTTCAGTGCTTCACCATCAATGGCATTGTATTTATCTTCGTTATACGCACTTAAATCTTCCACAATTTCAATACCATTTAGATTGATTTTATTGAGGAACTCATTTTTTTGATTGTCTCCATACAGCCCCAAAAGATATTTAAAGCTTGGAAGTAAACTATCTGGCAAAAACGGTAAAATTTCCTCTTCGATCATTTTGATTTCAAACTCACTGATAATATCATCAAGCCCACTGACAGAGTATTTGACAGGAGAGATGATGTCACGGGTAAGGGCTTCGGGGAAGTCGTGGAAAAGCGCACAAAAAAAGTTATTTTCAAGACGTTTATCACACGCTTTGATGGAACGTGAATAAAAATAACCCAAAATGGCGACAATCAGCATATGCCCAAGCACCGAAGTTTCAGGAATACGAGGTGTTTGAGCCCACCGTTTTTGAAAACGAAGGCGTCCACTTAAATCAACAATTTTAGAGATCTTTTTATTCATGGCCATTTTACGAACCCCAATGAGCTCGTAATAATCCTCAATTTCCTCTTCCACTGCCTCTTTAACACGGTCAATATTGTTTAAAAATTGGCTGGTTTGATAAACAATCAAAAATTCCCAACGTGTCGCCATGTACGAAGCAGCTTTCAAGATAAAACGCTCTTTTTTATACATCGAACTGTCATTCAAATAGGTTTTAAAACGCTCATAAAAAGCACCGTCTTCAATATCACTCAGTGAATCGTACAGCTGGGAGAGTACCCACGTATTGATCTCTTTCTCTTTTTTTTGAAGCGCTTTGCGAAAAACATCTGGACGAATGTCGGTAACCACCACCCGACGAAGAAATTCAAAGATGCCCGCTTCAATCATGTGAACCATATTGATGCTCTCTTTTTCTTCCATTTGCGCTAAAAAATAGGCGATAATGAATTTATGTGCCTGCTTATCAAGCTCAACCAATTCAACCATACGAGGATAATCATTCCAGCGTTGAATGGAAGCAGCTCCAAAGAACTGCTCAATGAGCTTTGGTGTTAACATAATGTTTCGTTTCGCACTTGCTTAGAGTCAATTTCAATGACCGTATGGACATTCCCTCTTGGATTAAAATCAGCTACCACTTTGAGCCATTTAGGTTTGAGTTTAGAATCCAAAAGATCATAAATTTCATTGGCACTGTTTTCATGACTGATATTACGGTTCATAAAGCTATTGATATAAAGTTTGATCGCTTTAAGTTCTACAACGAGTTCATTGGGAATATAATCAATATAAATCGTTGCAAAATCAGGATAACCACTGCGTGGACACAAACAACAAAACTCGGGCAGTGTCAGTTTAATCACATAATTTTTTTTATGTTGATTGGGCCAAATTTCCAAATCTTTTTCAATATCAAATTCTTTAATAATTTGTTCACCATATTTCATCTATTTCTCCTATTGATTTGGGTTTTGAGATGTAAAACCCTTGTATAAAATCAGGTTTAATCTCTTTCATTTTTTTGAAATGAACCTCTTTATCAATGAATTTTACCATACTTTGAATATGAAGCATTTGGATAAGCTCCGTATAGTGCAAAAGAAGCTGTTGGTATTTGGAATCGTTTATCTTTTTAGTAAATTCTATGTCAAATTTGACTAAATCAATCGGCAGATGTTTAAGGTACTCAAAACCACAATTATTACCTCCAAAATTACCAAGGGCTATCTTAAAACCAGCTTCTTGGTAACTCTCTATAATCTCTTTAAAACGGTGCATATTTTCATAACTCTTTTGTTCGGTTATTTCAAGAATAAAACGATGTGGATCAATTCCATGTTGACTAAAAAGGGTTAAAAGATAGCGTTTAAAACTGAGATTTCGCAAGGTGACGGGTGAAACTTCTACACTGAAAAGTAGCTCTTTTTGCATCAGGGGTTTTATTTCATCTACCAAAAGCTCAAAAACTTTTTCATCAAAAACTTTTTCATAACCTGTATGGTTTACAATACGCTGCATTTGCTGTTTAGAGAGCGATCCATAGGTTGGTGACTCCATACGAATTAAAACTTCTAAAAGTGTAATCTGATCTGTTTGAAGATATAAAGAGGGTTGGTATTTGAAAAAAAGTTGATGATGAATAATCGCTTCATCCATAATCATTTGAAATTGATTGAGTTTGATGTTGGGTGTTGTTTCTTGACTCTTTTTTTGCTCTTCAATGAGCATTAAAAGACGTTCTATTAAGTTTTTAGTATCGCTATCATATGCCGCGCTTAAGAGTGAAAAAGCGACTTTAACTTCCATATTGCAAATGCCCACATTTTGAACACTTTTTGTAAAAATATTCATAAGGTGTTTAAGTTCAGGGCTTGCATGTTTAAGATAGAGCAGAAAACTATCACTACTATACCGTCCAATAGAGACTTTTTTAAAGCTGTGCTCTCGTAAAAAAAACTCCAATTTTTGAATAAATTGATCAAGCACTAAATCACCATTATTGACACCATAACGTTCAATAATATCATTTAAATTATTTACATGTAAAAAAATAACCGTCGTATTTTCACGCTCTTTGATCTTCGCAATTTTTGCCATAATTTCAGTTCGTGTAAATGTCTTCGTAATAGGATCAATAAGGCTTGTTTTAAATCCATTGTAAATCAGATAAACCGTATAGTACACATAAATTGGAATCAATAAAATAAGAAGAATAAAATTAATGGAAGTGTGAGAAAAGAGCTGATACGAGTGAAAAAAAATGCCAATGAGAAGAAGGAGGGGAAAAGCGATTTTAAGAGCAATAATAAATCGGTTTTCTCTCTCCTTGATCTCAGAATAGAGCATTAAACGTCCAAATGTTTTACATCTTTGGCATGGTCTTGAATGTACTGACGACGAGGTTCAACTTCATCACCCATAAAGAGGGTAAAGGTATCGCTTGCAGCCTCAGCATCGTCAACTTTGACTTGCAATAATCGTCTGTTTTCAGGATTCATCGTCGTTTCCCAAAGTTGTTCAGGGTTCATCTCACCAAGACCTTTATAACGTTGAATATAAGCACCTTTTTTGGCACTTTTTTCGATTTCATCTAATACTTCAACAGGGTCTTTTCCGTCAAAAACATCAAAGTCACGTTCTTGTATTTTAGTGTAAATATAACGCGCCTCTTCGTAGAGTGGATTGGTATAAAATGTCTCATCTAAAAGAAGCTCTTCCAAACCATCTTTAGTTTGAATAAAGAGATGAATACCCTCTTCATTGATGTAATGGTTCAAAATATTGTAGCCAAGTGCTGTTATAAATCGTTCAATTTCTGCAAATAATTGATTGGTTGGAAGAACAATCAAATCAGGATTTTCAATTAAATAACGAATCACTTCAATCATAGAGAAGCGTTTTTCAAGCTCTTTTAAGATACCACGATACGCCGAAATAATTTTAAAGAAGTCCACTAAATCAGGCATTCCAACACCTTCAATGTTAATGCTATCCATTCCTGATTCAATTAAAAAAGCACTCATTTCAGTATCATCTTTCAGATAAATCTCTTTTTTACCTTTTTTGTAACGATATAATGGTGGTTGTGCCAAATAGACATAGCCATTGTCGACAACGGGACGTAAAAAACGGAATAAAAAGGTTAAAAGAAGTGTTTGAATATGGCTACCATCAACGTCCGCATCGGTCATAATAATAAGCTTATGGTAACGAAGCTTCTCTTCATTAAACTCCTCACCAATACCGCATCCAAGAGCCGTAATCATATTTTTAATCTCATCGGATTTTAAAATCTTGTCCAAACGGCTTTTTTCAACGTTAAGAATTTTACCTTTAAGCGGTAAAATCGCTTGAAAAACTCTATCACGTCCTTGTTTTGCAGAACCGCCCGCACTATCGCCCTCTACAAGATAAAGTTCGCAAATAGACGGATCTTTACTTTGACAATCCGCTAATTTTCCTGGAAGTGTCCCAATGCTCATCGCATCTTTACGTCGGGTTAAATCTCTTGCATTTTTAGCCGCTTCACGTCCGCGTGCTGCAGCAAGCGCTTTGTTCATAATCGCTTTAGCTTCGATTGGATTTTCTTCAAAGTATTTGACGAGTTGTTCATACACCAATTTTTGAACGATGGGTTTAACGTAAGAACTTCCGAGTTTACCCTTTGTTTGACCCTCAAATTGTGGTTCAGGTACTTTTACACTGACAATAGCAATCAAACCTTCACGAACATCGTCACCTGTAATTTTGGCATCTTTTTCACGTACACCTGCATTAAGACTGATGTAGTTTGTAATGGCACGTGTAAGGCCTGCTCTAAAACCACTTTCATGTGTTCCACCATCAATGGTTTTGATGTTATTAACAAATGAGAAGAGAATTTCGCTGTAGGTTGAGTTGTACATCATGGCAACATCAACTTCAACATCTTCAACACTTGCCGTATAATGAACAGGTTCTGCCACTTTTTCTTTTTTATTAAGATCTAATACAAACTGTTTAATACCACCCTCAAAATGATAAACTTCTGCACGTCCATCTCTTTGATCTTTGAGTTCAATCGTAATTTTAGGATTAAGATAAGCAAGCTCTTTAAAACGTGTTTGTAAAATTTCAAATTGGAATTCTGTGGTTTCAAAAATAGTACCATCGGGCCAAAATTCGATCATTGTACCTGTTCGATTGGTTGTTTTAACCACACCAAGAGGTGTTTGAGGAATACCAGCTGCAAACTCTTGACGATGTTCATTGCCTTCACGTTTAATGGTTGCAACAAGTTTGGATGAAAGTGCATTGACAACAGAAACACCAACACCGTGTAAACCACCACTCACTTTATAGGTGTCTTTATCAAATTTTCCACCCGCGTGAAGTACTGTTAAAACAACCGTAGCCGCTGACATATTTTCACCCTCATGCCAACCAACAGGAATACCACGACCATTATCCGTTACAATACATGAACCTTCGCGTGTCAATTCTACTTTAATGGAATCACAATAACCTGCCATTGCCTCATCGATCGAGTTATCAACAACTTCATAAATAAGGTGATGAAGACCATTAATGTTGGTATCACCAATATACATACCTGGACGCTTTCGTACTGCTTCAAGGCCTTTTAAAACTTTAATATTGTCTGCACCGTAAGTACTCATATTTTCTCCACTTTTGTATTATCTTTTTATAATTAGGTTTTAGATCATAATTGGCATGATAATAGTCATAAAATTATCACTTTCTAACGTGAAAGGAAGACCACTGTCATTAAAACCTAAGGTAAAGTTACTATTTTCGATATTAGATAGAAAATCTAAAATATAACGACTGTTTACTGCAAGGTAGATATCATTATCAAGTCCCGTTTTAAATTCTATTTCTGTTTTTGCTTCAATGTTATCATCATTTAAACTCTCAAAAACTATTTTTTCAGCTTTAAAAGTGATTTTTATTTCAGGAGAGACGATTGAAATTTGTTTAATAGATTCAACCATAGATTCACGATTCAATAAAATTCTGTAATTTTTATTTTTTGGAATAATGCGTTGATAATCTGGAAATTTCCCATTAATAAGTTTTGTAAAAAATGTAAAATGTGCCGATGAAGCAATCAGTGTGTTTTCATCGTAAAAAATTTCAATGTTATCAAAAAAGAGTTTTTGAATTTCGCTAATAGCTTTTTTAGGAATAATCAATGTAAAGTTATGTTCTGTTGGTTGTTCAAGTTGTACAATCGCTAAACGCTTTGTATCGGTTGCAACTAAATTGATGGTATTGTCTTTAATATCAATTAAAGAGCCATTGAGTTCAAATTTAGGATTATTGCTATCAATCGCTGGAGCTATCTTTTTAATAGAGCGAACGAGGGTATTACTATTGATGTCAAACTTAGGTTTAGAGTCAATTTCAGGGAAAGGTGGGAAATCACTCGGACTTAGCATTGGAAGTTTAAATTTGGAGCTATTCTGTTTGATATAGAGGTAATCATTGATGGTTTCTAAAACAACTTCATCTTCTTTGAGACCTTTAATGATATCTAAGAGTTTTTTTCCATTAGCAGTAGCATTACCTGTAGTTGTGATCTTAATTTCAGGAGTGTGATAACTAAGACCGATTTCATAGTCCGTTGCTTTAATCACAAATTGACTCTCTTCAGTAATGAGTAAAACATGAGATGTTATCTGACTCAAATCCTTTTTTTCTAAGTAAGGCTGAATGTTGAGTAACATGTTTTCGAGTATACTTTTTTTTATCGAAACTTTCATAGAGTCTCCTTTTATTATTTAATTTAAAATAGATGAAGTAGTAGAACGGGTTGAAATAGTGAAAACATCAACATTATACCTCAAAATAGGGATTATTCGCGTGAAAGATTTGCCGTGAGTTATTCACATCTCGTCACACGTGTCATCAAAACTTTTTACATCTGCTTGGTTAAAATCTTATTTTTAAGATCTTCAACTTTCAGTTTAAAGGACTCATTGGTCTCAATAAGTTCGTTAATTTTTTTAATATTGTGTGAAACGGCTGTGTGATCTTTCATTCCAAAATAGGTTGCTAAGGATGGCATTGAATTTGGAGTGAGTGTTCGAGCCAAATAAATTCCAATACGTCTTGCTTCGACAATATTTTTACTACGTTTCGTTGATTTAATTTCACTTGGTTTAATATTGAGATCTTTGGCAATGATTTGAATAATATCTTCAAGGCTAATATTTTCACGACGCTCTTTAATCTGCTCACGCATAACGTTCTTTGCAAAATCAAGGGTAATTTCTTGACGCATGAGTGATGCATAGGCATTAAGATTAATAATAGCACTTTCAATTTCACGGATATTATCGCCCATATTGGCAGCAATGTAATTGACAATATCGCTATTGAGATTAATACCATCCAGTTCACACTTCTTTTTAATAATGGCAATTTTAGTTTCCAATTCTGGTAAACCAATATCGGCAATCAAACCCCATTCAAAACGACTCTTAAGACGATCTTCTAAACCATTGATCATTTTGGGTGGTTTATCAGAGGTTAAAACGATCTGTTTACCAGCAGAGTGAAGTTCATTAAAAGTATGAAAGAACTCTTCTTGTGTTTGAATTTTATTGGATAAAAATTGCGTATCATCAATGAGTAAAACATCACAGTTACGATATTTTTCTCTAAATCTATCCATGGATTGGTTACGAAGGTTATACGTAAAGTCATTCATAAATTGCTCAATCGTTGCGTAAATGACAGTTTTCCCTCTGCTTTGAGCATAGTTACCAATGGCGTGAATAAGGTGTGTTTTTCCTAATCCCGTAGGTCCGTAGATAAAAACAGGATTATACATAACACCTGGTTTTTCAGCGATTGATTTAGCAGCCGTGTAAGCGTATTGATTGGAACTTCCCACAACAAAGCTATCAAATGTATAGGATGGATTTAAAATAGTGTTTTTAGTGTTTTTAATCGCATCAATAATTTCAACAGGTGTTGATTTTGCTTTTGTGGTCGTTTTAAGGTGCTCTTTAAGAACAATTTTAATTTCTGGCTTTTTACCTGTTTTGAGTTCAAAAAGATGGGCAATTTTGTCGGAGTATTTGGTTTTAACCCAATTTGCAATGAGAATATTGGGAGCAAGAAAAACCATTTGATCTGAATTAGAGGCTTTTTCGTTAAATTTAAGTTGCTTAATATAGCGATCATATTCTTGTGAAGAGATCTCCTCTTTTAAAAGTTCTATGACATTATCTGCTAACAAACATACTCCTTAAAAAATTCTTCACCCTGTGAATATCATGTGAATAAGTCTGTTTTATTCTATCCAAACTATTATTAGTTATATGTTAAAGCGGGTGTTGGTATAATGTGAAAAAAGTTATTCACCCTGTGAACAAAGCTGTGAATAAAGGAAAAACATTGATTATTTTAGGCATCGATCCAGGTACACGAAATTGTGGTTATTCCATCCTTAAAAAGGAAAAAAATTCTCTTATTTTAATTGAAGCGGGGCTCATTAAAATCAAAGAAAAAATACTTCAACATCAGATTATGGAGCTTGTTGAAGGGCTTGATACCATCTTTAAACAACATACCATTGATGAAGTAGCGATTGAAGATATTTTTTACGCGTACAACCCTCAAACCGTTATTAAATTGGCACAATTTCGAGGTGCTTTGAGTTTGAAAATTTTACAAACGATTGGTAATTTTAGTGAATATACTGCGCTTCAAGTTAAAAAAGCCGTGACAGGCAATGGAAAGGCAGCTAAAGAGCAGGTTGCTTTTATGGTCAAGAAGATTTTGGGGATTAAACAAGAGATTAAACCTTTGGACATTACCGATGCAATTGCCGTTGCAATTACCCATGCCCAAAGGGTTAAAGTGAGTTAAACAGGCTCTTTAATGTTAAAGAGATAGTTGTGTTCTTCAGGGAGTGCATCGTAAAGTGCATGGGCTAGATTTTGAATTTCCCAGAGTGCACTTTTATCACTGCGAAGTGTTAAAAAATTTTGAAGACTTCGTGCATTAATGGTCCATGTAAGTTCCGTTTTGTAGCTCTCTGGAAGGCAGTATTTTGCCTTATCGTTGCTGATACCTTCTACGAGTACCAAACGAAGGTTTTCGAGCGCTTTAACGCTCATTTCATCCACCATCTCTACACCGGTTAAAACCAAATACTTTGAAGCACGCTCAAAATCTTTACATGTAAAGCTCTCTTCGTTCTTTAACTCTTTGAGTGTGTAGCGTGTGGATTTAACAGAAAGTGATGCCATACGATGCCGTGCAAGCTCTTGAAGCAGGGCACGCGATACGCCTTCAATATAGAAGTTATAGACTAAATGTTCTAGTGTTGAAGCGTGTTTAAATTTATTACCAACACGATCAATGAGTTCTTTGTCTTTTTCGCCACCTTCATCGCTTTTGTCAAAACTTTGCCAGCAGGTACGAATAGCATCGGCACAAATAAGAAGGGGAGTGTAGTGATTGAGTGTGATTTTCATGTGATTGAGTCCCAAGTTTTTTGGGACTCATTGTATTACATGTAAGCTAAAAAATTGTTATTTGAGTTGGAGCAGGGTATTGAGCATTTCATCCGAAGTTGTAATTGTTTTTGAGTTAGCTTGATAGCCTCTTTGAATAACAATTAACTGTGTCAATGAACGTGAAAGATCAACGTTACTCATTTCAAGTGAGCTTGCTTGAATAAATCCTTTACCACCACTAGACGCTGAACCAATAACAGGATCACCCGAGTTTGATGTTTGAATGTAGGTATTACCACCATCACTTTCTAAACCTTCATTATTGGTAAATTTAGCCATAGCCACTTGTGCAAGTCCAAAACTTCGTCCATTGGTAAAACTACCAATGAGTGTTCCTGTTTCATCGACACGAATACCAGAAAGATCGCCGCCTGGATAACCATCTTGACTAATACCCGAAGTATTTGAGTCTTTATCAAAACTGGTCATACCATCAAATTGTGAGATCGTACCAAAGCGAAGTTCGATATTTTGATTTGGTGACGAACCATTATTGGCTGTATAGGTCAAGTTTGTCGGTGAATACGTTGCTAAAGAACCATCAGAATTAAAGCTAATCGTACCTGTAATAATATTATCTGGCTGTTTCGTTGAGCTTGCAGAGTTAATTTTACCTGGCTCTGGAACACTGATAATCATTGACCACTCTGTTCCACCACTATCGGTAAAACCGGTTTTTACAAATTCAAGTCTAACGGTGTGTTTAGATCCCAATGAATCATAAACATCAACGCTTGAAGCATGCGTTGCAGCATAAACATTTTGGGTTGTCCTAAAAGAGGTTCCTGTACCAATAGCACCTTGTAAAGCGCCCATTGTGGCAGAGAATAGTGCATTATTGCTTACGCCGGTACTTGCGTTTGTTAGCCCTGAAATGGAGAGGTATAAATCTTGTGCTTGATCGACGGTGTCAACATTAATATTATTAACAAAAACTGTACCGATTGGTAACGTAACGCTGTTGGTTAAGGTAAAAGCCGTTGCTAAAGTACCACCAACGGGGATGGTAATGGCTGCACCGGTACTATTGTCAGCGGCTGCGATTACAATAGGTGCAGCTGAGTTATTAATAAAATCACCTGCAACAAAAGCAACACCCGCTGGCAAGGCTTGCGCTGCTGTTAATGTTGTACCTGCAAAAATGTCGCCATCGTCTGTATTAACGGCATCACCGGTAGGATTGCTGATTTGAAATTGTCCTTGGGCATTGACAGTTACTTCAACCCCATCATTTTTATTGGCAGTTCTTGCTCCTGAACTTATCCATTCAGCAGAGGCATCGGTACCTGCATCAGCACCATCCGTTACAATTGTACTTGCATAGTTAACATTTAGTCTGGCATCCGTTTGAATGTACGATCTAAGATCTTCTGTGGATGTAAATTTTCTAACAGTAGCATCATTATAATCAGGAGATGTAGGACTAAAAGAGGGGCTATAAGCATATTGGTAAGCGGTATTAACAACCGTAGATGTTAAACCGCCTACAACGTTAGCGGCATTTACCGTTAACTTTATATTTTTCATATTGGCTTCGGTACCTTGTTGATTGGTATTAACCAGTGTTATTTGATCTGTGCCATTGAGTTGTGCTTTAATACCTGTGGTACTTGATTTTGAATTGATTGCAGTGATAATATCTCCAACACTGGTAACGGTTCCAGAAATATTTTCACCATTAAGGGTAATATCCAATTGACCAAATGTTGTAATTGAACCTGTTGTTGATTTGGCTTCGGCATAGCTTACCCAAATACCTTGTCCATCTCTTAGGTTAAAGGCATCACCGGTTGCATTGAAGAGAACACCCATATCTAAACCACGTTCGACAAGACTTTTATTGGTATCGAAATAGTTATCAAATGAATCATTTTCATTATGAACTTCAGAACCGGATGTTCCAGCAGCTGTATCTCTGATACCATCGCCATCTTTATCATACCATCCACTGTATTGATCCAGTGAATAAATAGGAGATTTTTTAGTACCAACACTGGCACCTGAATCAAGGTTTGCTTTAACGGTTATATAGCCAGTATCGTTAGCAGGTGTAGTAAGTCCTGGAGGAATGGTAATATTTCCTATTGGTGCCGTTGAATCGATTTCGCCTGTCCCAGAATCTCTCACCCAACCTTGTGCAATGTAACCATTAGCATCTGTAAAGTTACCATTGGCATCAAATGAAAAGTCACCGTTTCTTGAGTATTTATAGGTTTTACCCGCATCTGGAGAAATGACAAAAAAACCATCTCCTTGAATCGCAAGATCGGTATTTTTATCGGTTGTTTCGATAGAGCCTTGTTTGAATATTTTGGTAACAGAACTAATTTGAGTACCTAGTCCAATTTGCATAGAGTTTTTACCACCAAGATCACCTTGGGGTGCTGTTGCAATTTTTGCTGTTTGACTTAAGAGATCAGAAAAATTTGCTCTACTGTATTTATAGCCGATGGTGTTAACATTGGCGATGTTATTACCTTCAACGTCCATTGCGATCTGGTGTGCCTGTAGTCCACTAACACCGGCCCAGAGTGATCTCATCATAGCGTATCCTTTTTAAAGTTACTTTTTAGTGTGTATAATTTCTATCAAAATGAAAGCAATTTTTATTCCATCAAAATGCTGTTTACTTTTACGTTTTCATGTTGATGGCATTTTTAATAAGGTCATCACTTGTAGTAATGCTTTTAGAGCTAGCATCAAATGACTTTTGAATGACAATAAGCTCTGTTAAGGCCGTAGCCATGCTAACATTACTGCCTTCGAGTCGGTAACTAGAAATCTTTGAACCTAAAAAACTATCACCGTTTTTATCGGTATAAAAAATGGCTTTACCACTGTTACTTGACTCTTCAAAAAGATTGGACGATGCTTGATAAAGTCCTTGATCGTTTTGAAAATGATAGATAGCTACTTTCGCGATAGCTGAGCTTTTTCCATTGGTAAATTCTGCAATAATATTGCCATTGCTGTCCATGCCATAGTCTTTTAAAAACCCTTCAGCTGTACCATTTGCAGTGACATCATTGGCTTTTTTAATGGTTGTGCTTGAAATAAGACCGTCATAACTTCCAATCGTTCCAAGGTTAAGATCTAATGCGGCTCCACCGTTAGATAGGGAAGGAAGGGAATTGGATAAAAGTTGTCCTGCACCGCCAAACGTCAATACACCTGTTTGGCTATCCTCAATGGTATAAACTTTATTGTCCGTTGTGTTGACATAATATTTGGTAGGATCGTAAATTTTTGTTACGGTATGTGCGGTTGCATCAACATTGTAGACAGCAGGGTCATATGTTTTTGTTGAATCGTATTGCTCAACCGTATAATTTTCAAAAAAACTGAGTACTTTAACATTTGCATCCCATGTCGTTCCAGATGGCTCTTGAGGAACTCTTTTGGTAAATGTCATATCTAATATGTCTTTATTACCAGTAGGCCCGATGATACCTGCTGAAAAATGCTCGCTATTGGCTACTTCTTGTTTAGAGCTTACGGTAACACTGACACTTAAATCGGCACTGGTATTTAAACTGCCCGTATCGTAATTTGAAAGAGCCCAGTTATTAGAAGCATCGAGTTGCGTCGTTGTACTGACTTTTTTACCATCGACATCGGTAAACGTAATTGTTACCGTATCCCCTTGTTTGGGATTTTGAAGGGCTGTTGTATTACTGACTCCCCCGCTTAAATTGACACTATTAAGTGTGGGGGTGACTGTTGCCGCATAATCTGCTGCGTCAAGAGGAACAACAACGATATCTGTTTTGACAGAAGGATCTAAATTGGCTGAGTATGAAACTTTTGATGTAGCAACGGGAGGATAGTAGAGAAAATCTGGCAACGTTACTTTCGTTTGACCACCCACACTTCCTAATGGAATATCTCCTATCGCTGAGATAGCATAAGGAGTAACAGGATTGGATGTTGTTGCTTTGTAATAGGTTCCAAATTTAGCAAGTGTTGCTGCATCGAGTGTCGTAGGTGTCATGTTATTACCAGAAGTTGCTAAAAGATAGTTACCATTCGCATCTACTAACGAACCTGAACCATCAATAGTAAAAGAGCCAGCTCGGGTATAGTACGATTTTGCATTTTGTCCTTGTACCCCAAACCAACCTTCCCCTTGAATCGCAAGATCAAAGGGTCGATCGGTGTTTTCAAGAATACCTTGTGCCATGTTTAAAGCGGTTGTTTGGCTTTGTGCTCCATACCCTTTGTCATTGTCATAGGCAGCATACGTTCCTGTCATGATAGTAGAAAAAAGTGATGAAACCTCTGGAGAGCTACCTTTATACCCATTCGTATTAATATTAGCAATATTATTGGCTTGAACATCCATCGCAAACTGGCTCGTTTTAACGCCAGATATTCCATTGTAAAAAGAGCTGTTCATCATTTTTTCCTTTATGATTTCTCATAAAATTCAACAATATCACTTAATGGGTAATACACTGAGCCTAATTTGACGTAAGAGGTACCATCTTCATAACGGATGGACTCAACAGGATAAACACCAAATTGCGTTGTTGCTGAAACACCATCTTTGTCTATATAATCAGCCGTAACGCTATAGTATCCATCTTTAAGTTGCTCACCATCTTTGTCTTTACCATCCCATTTAAAGGGTACAATACCACTTTTACCTGCGGCAGTATCACCAAGATCAACGGTTTGAACGGTATTGCCATCCGTGTCTTTAATCGTGAGTGTTCCGTCTTTAATCTCTTTTGGAAAATAGACTTCGTAATTTGCCGCACTATCTTTGAGTGTAATGGCGTTATAGCCTAAGCTTCCCATTTTCCCAATCAGTGATGTTGCATTTGAATTAACCGTTTGTTGGAGTTGGGCCGTTAAACTTGCTAAAGCAGTATTGGTGTTGTTAGCTGACTCTAATGTTGCAAGTTGAGATGTTTGCGATAAAATTTTATCCGAGTCCATAGGGCTCGTCGGATCTTGGTGCTGAAGTTCAACCAGTAGAAGTTTTAAAAAATCATCTTTTCCTAGACTATCTGAACTACCAGTTTTAGCTGTACTCGTAGTGGTCGTGCTCGCAGCGGCAGTGCTTCCTGAAATAAGGTTTTCGTATCCTGTTGCCATAATGTATCCTTTTCTTTATAATTTATACATATTGAGGAATGACGATTTCTAAAAGAGCCGTCTCATCCTCATTAAACTCATCAACGTTACCATTGTTCTGTTTTTGATTGTTTTGTTGTGATTGTTCTTTATTGTTTTGATCACTAAAATTCATCTCTAAATTGCTAAAGCCCATATTGATCAGTGCATTTTTAACATCACTTTGATTTTGAGTAAAAAGTGACATCGTTGTTGTATTAGAAGAGATGTTTACATGTAAATTATTTCCTCGTGTGAGTAATGTAACATCTACCTCTCCCAAGTTTTTAGGACTCAATGAAAGTTCTACCTTCATAATGGGTGGTTTATACGCCTCAATTTTCTCTTTAAGATCACTTGCAAACTGATTTAAGCTCTCTTTGACGGGAGTATTTTTGATGGATGTGTCTTGTTTTACCGTTGTTTTTAGATCATTTTTGGAATCAATCGTTGTTTGAGATTCATCCGAAGAGGTTGTTTCTATTTCATCATGTTTGACAACTTTTTGTACTTGTGTGATCTCTTCTTGCAATGCTGTATCGGGTGTTTTTTCAGATTTAAGTGTTTTTATAATGGTTATATCTGTGACTTCATCATCCGATTTGAGCAGAGGTTCTTTTTTAACTTCACTCGTACGTGTTGTTACTACGATAGGCACGTCTTGTGGTTCAATGTCTACAGGAAGGGTAGGTGTCGTTTTTTTTGTTTCGTTAGTCCCTACTACTTTTTGAGTAACCGTTTCAATCGGTGTTGGTGTTTCTTGAATGGTCTCTTTTGGAAGAGGTTGTGTGTTTTGTTGTTTTTCATTTACTATTAAAGCTGATTTGTCAACCACGGGAGTATCTGGAATACTCGGTGCAACGGTTGGGGTATTGGCTGATTTTACGTTTGGCTCGGTATCTGTTTCTTTAGAAAAAAGCTCACTTAAAATAGAAGCAGCTGGTTTCGTATCGGTTTGGTTAGATTGTTTATCCAAAAGATTCATGGCACTGGCTGTCGTGGTTGTTAGAGGTGTAGCATCAGATTTTTGAGAAGTTTGTACATTATTTAAAGCGGATTGAAGATCATCAAAAAAATTGCTTTCAGCCAGTTTTGGAAATTTTGCTTGAAGGCTTTCTAAGTTCCCTTGAGAGATTGAAAGTTTTTCCAATCCGAGGTTGTATTTTTTGGATAAATCCATCAAATCACTCACATTTTTTACATTAGCAAAATCTTGACGAGCCGTTTCACTTCCAAGAATCTTCTCTAACGTAGAGGATGAACTTAGTGTTGGGAAAACGGTTGTTTGTGCGTTTTGTTGGAGAGCATTTACAACACTGAGAAGATCATCTAAAAGATGTTCATCGACGCTTTTAGCATCTTGTCCTGTTGGACTTATATCAAGCGTTGCACTGCTTGGAAGTTCTTGGGTAAGCTCCGCAGAGGGCACTTGTTTTGCTTCTTTTGTATATTGTCCGAGTATGATAGAAAAAAAACTCTCTGAGAAAGTACCATCACCACTTTCCATTTTAGGTGATTCATGTGCAGAAGGCGCAAGAGTTATAGGGCTTGGAGCTTGAGTAAAAGAGAGAATATCTTGCATTGCCGTTACCTTATTTTTTTATTTTTAGGGATGATTCCACGCTTTTAACAAGCAATACTCATTCCATCTTTATACTCTTTCATGGGAGTTTTTGTAATAAGGGTTTGGGACAATAATTTTCAAAAATAGTGTGCTAAATCGTGATGGGTATAGCATGAGGATTTCCCTACATACCAAGTGCAAAACGGCTTTACATGTAAGAATATTTTAATTTTAGTAAGAACGTGGTATAATGAAGCATATTTACTTCATCAAACTACACCAATCACGTACGTTTTATATGAGATGTAAAAGTCAAAGTTTACGAGGAGAATTTTTTGCAAGAGTTTAGAAATATTGCCGTGATCGCGCACGTTGATCACGGAAAAACGACCTTAGTTGATGAGCTGTTAAAACAATCAGGAACGTACACAGCACATCAAAAAGTAGAAGAAAGAGCAATGGATAGCAACGATCTAGAAAAAGAACGTGGTATCACCATCCTTTCTAAAAATACAGCTATTCGCTATAAAGAGACTAAAATTAACATTATCGACACTCCAGGCCATGCTGACTTTGGCGGCGAGGTTGAGCGTGTTTTAAAAATGGTTGATGGTGTTTTATTGCTTGTTGATGCACAAGAAGGTGTTATGCCTCAAACCAAATTCGTTGTTAAAAAAGCACTCAGTCTTGGCTTATGTCCGATTGTGGTTGTCAACAAAATTGACAAACCTGCGGCTGATCCTGATCGTGTTGTCGATGAGGTATTTGACCTTTTAGTAGCGCTTGGTGCAAACGAAGATCAACTTGAATTTCCTATCATTTATGCAGCAGCACGCGATGGTTTTGCTAAATACAACATGAGCGACGAAAGTAAAAATCTTGAGCCTCTTTTTGAAACGATCATCAAGCATGTTCCAGCACCTACTGGTTCATCTGAGAATCCTCTTCAACTTCAAGTTTTCACCCTTGATTACGATAACTATGTTGGAAAAATTGGTATTGCACGTATCTTCAACGGAACCATTAAGAAAAATGAGAACGTTATGCTTGCAAAAGCAGATGGCGAGCAAATTCGTGGACGTATTTCAAAACTGATCGGTTTTCATGGTTTGGATAGAATTGATATCGCAGAAGCTGAAAGTGGTGACATTGTTGCTATTGCTGGTTTTGAGACACTGGACGTTGGCGATAGTATCGTTGATCCGAATAATCCAATGCCTCTTGATCCATTGCACATTGAAGAGCCAACCCTTTCGGTTGTTTTTGGTGTTAATGACTCTCCATTTGCAGGACTTGATGGTAAATACGTTACATCAAATAAAATTGCTGAGCGTTTAGAATCTGAGATGAAAACAAACATCGCAATGCGTTATGAGAATGCAGGCGAAGGTAAATTTAAAGTCTCTGGTCGTGGTGAGCTTCAAATTACGATTTTGGCTGAGAACATGAGACGTGAAGGTTTTGAGTTTTCATTGGGTCGTCCTGAAGTTATTATCAGAGAAGAAAATGGCGTTAAATTGGAACCGTATGAGCATTTAGTGATTGATGTTCCTGATGAATTTACGGGCACCGTTATTGAAAAATTGGGTCGTAAAAAAGCGGAAATGAAAGCCATGAATCCAACAGGTGATGGACAGACTAGAATTGAGTTTGAAATTCCTGCACGTGGTTTGATCGGTTTTCGTGGACAATTTTTAACTGATACCAAAGGTGAGGGTGTTATGAACCACTCATTTTTAGATTTTAGACCACTGAGTGGTGACGTAGAACACCGTAAAAATGGTGCACTTGTTTCTATGGAAACAGGAACAGCTATGGGTTACTCACTCTTCAGTTTGCAAGAGCGTGGTACACTTTTTGTGGATGTTCAATACAAAGTGTATGCGGGTATGATTATTGGTGAGCATTCTCGCCCAAACGATTTGGATGTCAACCCAATTAAAGGTAAGCCACAAAGTAACGTTAGAAGTAGTGGTGCTGATGAAGCGATTAAACTCGTTCCACCACGCAAAATGAACCTAGAGCTTGCACTTGAGTGGATCGAAAATGATGAATTGGTGGAAGTAACTCCAATCAACATTCGTATTCGTAAAAAATACCTTGATCCAAACCAACGCAAACGCATGAGCCGTTAAGAAGTTTTACATGTAAAGATTTTGCCACTCACAAGAGTGGCAAAATCATCTCAGTGTTGAGGAGTTTGTCATGGAAACATTTTTAATTGTTATAGGTCTTCTTCTCCTTATTCTCGTGTTTATGTACAACACGCTTATCTCCAAAAAAAATCAAGTCGATACTATTTTTGCAGGGCTTGATGCCGTTCTTAAAAAACGTTATGACCTTCTTCCCAATCTTGTTTCAAGTGTTAAAGAGTATATGGTGCATGAGAGCATCACCCTTGAAAAGATCACGGAACTTCGCACCAAAGCACTCACGACTACCCTTCCTTCAGCAGAAACGATTGCTCTTGATAAACAGATCTCTTCGATGCTTGGCAATCTTATGGTTACGGTAGAAAACTATCCAACGCTCAAAGCAAATGAAAATTTTTTGCACCTTCAAGGAACGCTGAATGAATTGGAAGAACAAATTTCTGCAGCAAGGCGCGCTTACAATCAAAGTGTGAATGATTATAATAATGCCATTGAGATGTTTCCAACCAATTTTATGGCGAGTTTTATGCACTTGAAGCGTAAAGAGCTCTTTAGTATTCCTGCACGTGAGCGCCAAAATATTGATGTGAAAACTATTTTTCAAAAATAGGTTAAGCCTTGAAACCAACTCTTTCATCCTTGCTCGATTATTATTACGAGTCGATGTATCCTTTGCTTAAGAGTTTGGAAGAGAAACGCTTGGGTATTCTTTCTACACTGAAAAAAGCGGCACTGATTCTTTTTTGTGGAGCTATACTTCTCTTTTTCATCTTAACTCACACTCCTTTATTGATCCCACTGCATGCTTTTTTGCTCAGTGCTCTAAGCGGGTTCTTAATTTTCATGTTTATCTATCGTTATGAAAGTTCGGGATATGGCATTTTATTTAAAGATGGGGTGATTGAGAAGATGATCCATTTTATTGATCCTTCGCTTCTTTATTCTAAAATGAGTTTTATACGTGAGGAAGAGTTCAAAAAGAGTACACTGTTTGTCGAATCGTACGATCGGTTCTCGGGCAGTGATTTGGTGTCTGGAAAGATTGAAGGAGTCGATGTCCATTTTTGCGGTCTCCATGTCGAAAAAAAAGTACGTGATACGGACGATAAAGAAATCTGGAATGATATCTTTCAAGGGCTCTTTTTTGTAGCCGATTTTAACAAGATATTTCACGCTAAAATGGTTATTTTACCCGATGTTGCAGAGAAAAATTTTGGTATTCTTGGGTCATGGATGCAAGGAATGAACACGCAAAGAGGCGAGCTTATTCAACTGGATCATATCGAATTCGAGAAGTTATTTGTGGTGTATGGAAGTGATCAAATCGAGAGTCGCTATATCTTATCGCAGGCATTCATGGAAAAAATTGTGCAGTTTCATAAAAAAATAAAGAAGCCACTCGCGCTTTCATTTGTAGATTCAAAGATCTATTTGGCGCTGCACTACACTAAACCGCTCTTTGAGCCGATATTAACTCGTTCCGTATTGGAATTTAACTATATAAAAGAGTATTTTGAACTTTTGGTAATGATCACAGGCATTGTTTCAGAATTCAAGCTCAATGAAAAATTGTGGAGTAAACGCTAAATGTTTAATGAAAAACTACTCAAAATATCTTTAGGTTTTATCGCATTGTTAATACTCATTGGTTTTGTAACGATTAATTATATGCTCAAAGATGACAATAGCCAATCCTCTTACGAGACTGCCCCTGCGGCGAAGAAGACATCAGCACTCAGTACCAATGCGCAAGAGTTGAGTCTGGATACGATTTCTATCAACATCAAGGCTCAAAAATATAAGATTTTAAAAGCTGATATTGCCTTAGTTTTGAAAAATAAGACCAGTAAAAAAGCGCTTATAGCCAATATGGACAATGTGCGAAATGCTGTTTTGCAGTATCTTAATACAATGGATGCCAATGGTCTTGAAACCTTAAATGGCAAAGATCGCCTTAAAGAAGAGTTGATCGAGATGCTAGAGAGTACGTTTGGATATGAAATCGAGACGATTTATATTAAAAACTTTATACTTTCCCCTTGAAAAGCATCAAGCTCCCAAGGGAGAGTAGGGCCACAAAACTTGCATATAAATAGAGATACTCCCCATAAAAATACCCCGCTAACAAAGCACCTACAAAACCACCCAATCCAAATGAAATACCATAGTAAAATTGTGCTGCTAGTTTCTTGTGCACGTAAAGTGTGTACAAAAGGCTAAGGGCTGCCGTGTGATGCAAGGCAAAGCTAAAGGCATGAAGTGATTGTGTCGCATACGAAATGATTAAAGATGATGGGAATGCAAACAGTAAAAACCAGCGAAATGTCGTGGCCAAAACAGCTAACTTGACAAGTGATAAAAGGCTAAAGCGCTTGAGTAAAGAGGCTTGAAAATAAAAAAGAATAATCTCACAAATGACACCAAATGCCCACAAATAACTTGTCACTTCAAGGCTAATGCCATGTGCTGTTTCGTAAATGGTAAAGAAGTTATAAAAGGAGCCAAAGCTGACCTGCATTAAAAAAAGACTGATCCACAAATACTTTACATGTAAAAAGTTAAACGGCTCTTCTTTGTGAAGTGACGTCGTTGTAAAATGAACATTATTGTGTGTCAGTGCATAAGCAAACAAAGCGGTTAGGCAGATGGCTAAAAGAAGATAATGCAAGCCATTGGTGTAATCCTCTAAGTGACGCGCTAAGATAATACCAATGAGCATAAAACCAATAGATCCAAACAGACGTGATCTTCCAAAACGCTCTTTTTGCAAGTGTTCCATGGCATAGGTTTCTATGTAGGGTAATATCATGCCTAAACAGGCTCCCAAAAGCATATTGGGCAGCATAAAAAGGTAAAAGTGGTGAATGGTTGGATAGAAGAGCACAATGGAGCTGACAGCACCACAGAGTGCTGTATAAAAGACTTTTTGGGTGAGTTCAAAATGCTTGAGGAAGAAAAAGGGAACAAAAAAGCGCATCAAAGGGGCTAGTGCAAAAATAGCCCCGATTTGAGGTGCACTGTAGCCAATGGTTTGCAAAATTTTGGGCATAAAAATAACATAAACCCCTGTGACCACAAAGTAGAAAAAGAAAAAAGCAGAGATTTTAAAAAAGATCATTTGTCAATAGGGGCCGTTTGACTCACAATATCATAGAGGGCTTGTTTGTCTTTTCGTAAGAGGGGAGCAAAAAGTCCAAAAAGGCTCAACGCGGTTAAAAGAAGCGCACCATAGCGCACGATGAGTTGGAGCAAAGAGGCTTTTTGAGCGCTTTTAAGATCAATAAGTTGCAGATCGTATGCTTTGTATCCGGGTGTTTGACCGCTTCGTTTGAGAAAAAAGAGGGTGAGAAGACCATATGAAATCAGAATAAGAAGCCACCCTTGAAGCATATGGGCGGCAAAGCCTTCACGCGAACCGTAAATCAGATAGAAGACGATGTAAAGAATGGGCATCAAAAGCATGAAAGAATCTACAACGAACGCTTTAAAGCGTTTGGTAAAGGGGGCAATGGTGTAAAGAGCCAAAGAGGGTTTTCGTTCTTTTTTAACCCCTCGTTTACGCTCTCTCCATCGCATTAAAATTTAATTTCCTCTGCTACCAGGTTTGATTGCGACACTTCCATCTTTGCATAAAGGGCACTCACTTGGCTCATAAATGTCAAATTCAAAATCAGCCAGTGCAAAAAATGGTGCATCATTGGGGAGTTTACATGTAGGTTTTCCTGTGAGATCGCTTCCGACACGTTTACAAAAACCGCGGTTTGCAAGGGCTGCAAATCCAACGATCACACCGCCCATACTTTGCGCAATGTTTGCCGCTTCTAAGGCAGAACCACCGGTGGTGATAATGTCTTCACAGACAAGAATTCTTTCGCCTTTTTTAACTTCGAAGCCTCTGCGAATGGTCATTTCACCATTGACACGCTCTGCAAAGATAAAACGTTTCCCAAGGGCACGCGCAAGCTCATACCCTGCTAAAACGCCACCAAGGGCAGGGGAACAGATGGTATCGATCTCAAGATGCGAAGCATTAATCATTTTTGCCAACTCAACTGCTAATTGCTCAGCAACTTTGGGATCTTCCAAAACTTTAGCACTTTGGAGATAATAGTGTGAGTGTTTGCCACTGCTGAGTAAAAAATGTCCCTCTAAAAGGGCATTGGCATCTTTATAAATTTTTTCAACTTGCATGGTTTGCCTTAAATTTTTAGGAGTTCAGATTCTTTTTCTCTTACGAGCTCGTCAACTTTTGAAACGGTTGCATCCGTGATTTTTTGCACTTCATCTTGTCCTTTTTTAGAACCATCTTCGGTGACAATCTTCTCTTTCTCAAGTTTTTTGACTTGATCATTCGAGTCTTTACGAACATTGCGAATGGCAATTTTGGCTTTATCGCCCATTGCTTTGGCTTGTTTTGCTCCCTCTTTGCGTTGCTCGGTTGTCATTGGAGGAAAGAAAAGTTTAATGGTTTCGCCATCGTTGTTAGGATTGACACCGATGTTGGCTTGCATAATCGCTTTTTCGATCTCTCTAAGCATCTTTTTTTCCCAAGGCGTGATGGTAATGGTCGTTGCATCTGTGGTTAAAACCGTTGCTACTTGACTAAGACCGGTGGGTGTTCCATAGTAATCGACATGAATGTTATCCAAAATGGAGGTAGAGACTTTACCACTACGAATTGTCATGAAGTCGCGTTTGAGTGCCGCGATACATTTTTCCATATGCTCTTTTTGTTCAGCATAGATTTTATTTAATTCCATATTTATCCTTTACAAGTAGTTTCGTTGAAATTTTATTGCCCACAGAGACGATGAGTCGTGTGCGCTCTTTGGTGAGTATTTTATTGATGTGTGCTTCAAAAACACCATCACTGAGACTCACTTCTTGATATCCATGTTCACTGATGTAGATGCCACCTTTGGGTGATGTGGTTTGTGCTTTTACATGTAAAGAGGCAAGCTTGCCATCTTCCAACAATACGCTAGGCTCAAACCATGTCGTTTCAAGGGCTTTGTACTTTAAAAACCCTTCTAAATTACTCTTGCCAACCAAGGCAGAGCGATCTAAATTGAGTGGATCACTAAAGCTCGCTACAGCACCCATATTTTGGTTCAGAATCGCTTCAAAGCCATAACGTTGTGTAATGTTTTGGACGCGAGGACTAAATTCACCAAAGGGGTAAGAGAAGTAACGAGGTTTCATGCCAAGACGTTTTTCAAATAAGCTCAATCCCTCATCAAAATCACGTTTAAGGGCTTCATCACTCAGTTCAGTCATATGCAGATGGTTCAGTGAATGAAACTCTAAAGCACCGTATTTGGAGATCTCTCTCAGTTGTTCCCAACTCATATAATCACCATACTTTTGCTCCGTGGCGCCCACATAGACGAACATCGAAAAAGGGTAATTGTACTCTTTGAAAAGGGCTAAGCCATGCTCATAAAAACTTTTGTAGTTATCATCAATGGTGAGGACAATCCAATTATCGGGAATGGCTTCTTTGTTATGAAGTGCACGAACCAGTTTTTCGAGAGGAATGACTTCATAGCCATTTGTTTTAAAGTAGTCAAACTCTTTGCGAAGCTCTTCCAGCGTTGTGTTGGTGGTGGGATATCGTGCATCGTTAAAACGATGGTAGATGAAGATATGGGCATCGGCCCACATCATCACACTCAAACACACCACAAGCCAGAAGGATTTCATGCTAATTATTTAGACGTTGGAGCTTCAGGGGCTGCAGGAGCGGTTGTTGCAGGAGTTGGAACACTCGGTACAACACTTTTTTCGATTTTGATATCTTCTGCGATGGATACTTTTTTATCTTGGTTGTAAAAATAACCTAATGTTAAGGTGTTTGCAATAAACAATATTCCAACGATAAAGGTAAATTTTGCCATGAAACCTGCTGGTCCTTTTGCACCAAACAGAGATTCATTGCTTCCACTGTAAGCACCAAGACCGATAGAGGAGCTTTTTTGAAGCAATACAGAAACAGTTAAAATAGCGGTTAATACAAACTGTAAAACCAATAAAACGGTGGTCATAAGGGATGTCCTTTGTTTTCAAAATAATGTAGAACTAAGGATTATATCCAAAACGTGTTAAAAAATCACTAAAGCGCTTTTAATGTGTCAAAATCAAGCGTGATAGTGTCAATACTTCGTTGGGGTAAAAAGGCTTTGGCATACTCCAAATAGGTACCTGAAGTGTAGAAAAATTTGACAAGATCTCGATCAAGTTCACCCTCTTGTGCCATGGTGTAGAGAATTTTCATAGAAACTGAGAGGGGTAAGCCAGCCTTATAGGGTCTATCACTGGCGGTTAAGGCTTCAAAAATATCGGCAATCGCTAAGATACGTGCTTCAAAACTGATCTCATCGCCTTTGAGTCCTTTGGGGTAGCCTTGACCATTGATTTTTTCATGGTGATTCCCTGAAATTTGTGGAATCTGTTGGTACTTTTTGGGGAAAGGAAGTCGGTTCAAAATGTCAACACTGAGCTTTGCATGGGCATTGATAATTTCCCGCTCTTCAACCGTGAGTGTCCCTTTTGGGGTGCTTAAGTGATGCGCCTCATCGGTACTTAAAATGGTGTAGGTCTCGCTCCCAATATGCCATTTGTGTGTTGCGAGTGTTAAAATCTGTTCAATGGCTTCATCACTGAGGGTATCATCCCCTTTATTGCTAGCTCGAATCAGCCCAAGAGCGGTGTCAAGCGTTTCAATCTGTGTGTGATAGCGCTTCTCTAACAAGCTGTTCTCTTCGTTGCTTCTGCCTTCAAGAATGGCAAGTTTATCTTCCAATAATTTTACATGTAACGCTTTTTGAATAATCTGAATACGACTCTCCACCAAGGCGATACGATCAAATAACGATTGCAGTTTGGTTGCTTTATCGACAATATATTCGGGTGTGGCGAGTTTGCCAATGTCGTGCATCAGTGCTGCAAAATTAATCTGTTTCATCTCATCACTGCTAAAGTGTTTGTGTGCATAAACGGTGGTGTCGTGGTTTATGGAATCGGCTATCATCCCGCTTAGCTTAACCATGCGTTTGATATGACCCGCCGTGTAGGGTGATTTTTTACTGATCGCAAAGATAATACTCTTTAAAAAAGACTCTAAAAGATTTTCAAGCCCTTGAATGAGCGAGGTATTGGTAATGGCAATCGCTGCTTGAGAAGCAAGGGAGAGGGTGATTTTTTCATCTTCACGATCAAACGCGATAATTTCATGGCTATGGGAATCGAGTTTATTGATCAGTTGTAGCACACCGATAATTTCATGTTCATGGTTTTTCATGGGAATAACCAACATCGATTGAGAGCGGTAGCCTGTCCGTTGATCAAATTTTTTGGTTCCCTCAAATGAAAACCCAACGGCTTCATAAACATCTGAAATATTAATAAGACGGTTTTCGAGTGCACACATAACAGCAACCATCTCTTTATTTGGCGTACCATCTTCATGGTGTAAGGGTAACGAGGGCCAGCTGATTTTGCTACTGGTTCCTCCCATTTTGATAGCAAGAGAGTCTGTTTGTATGACTTGAAAACGAAGCTCATTTTTTTCAAGAAGGTAGAGTGTCCCTCCATCGGCTCCCGTAAGATTTTTAGCTTCGGTCACGATCATCTCTAAAAGGATATCGAGGTTTTCCGTTCCAGAAAGAGCTGTTCCAATTCTTGTGAGTTTTTGAACACGTTCATCGATGGTATTGATAAAGGCGTGGGAAAATTTCCCTGTCATGAGATCGATCTTTTCACCATCGCACAAGATCATCTCTTTGCAGATCCCTATGCACTCAAGTTCATGGATAATCAGATCTTTATAAAATGGTTTGAGGTGATTGATATAGAATGTAAGATCTGTTCGTTTGAGCTTTTGCATGCCTTCTGCAAGGAGATGAGGGGTAAGGTGTTTACTCTCTGCGGCAATTTTTACAAAATGATTGGGGAAAGAGACATCAATAATCAGCGCTTTAATGGAGGGTCTGTTATTGAGGAGATCCCACAACGCATCATTGCTGAAGGTATCCCCTGAAAAAAGGATACCGCTTCCGTTTTGCTCGATGATATACCCAGCGCAAGGGACGGTATGATTGGCTAAAAAAGGTGTGAGTGTGATGCCCTCTTCAATTTCATACGGTTTATTCGGCTCAATTTCAACATAGGTGATGGTGGGAATGGTGGTATTTAAGAGATAGATTTTACTAAAATCTGGCCAGACACTATCGTTGAAAAGATGCTTTTTTATCGCTTCAAGTGTTTCGGCTAGACCGTAGAGCATAAGCGTCTCTTTGCGTTGGATAAAAAAGTTATCGATCATAAACGCTGTATCAATAATATGGTCTAAATGCGCATGGGAGAAAAAAATACGGTTTACATGTAAAGCTTCATCGCCTAAAGCATGCATAATGTTCCCCGCATCAATCAGTGTATGAGGGGTCACGTGAATGCAGGTGGTAAAAGAATCTTTTGACCTGCTTCCTTGAGCACCTAAAATGCGAATAGAACTCATACTTATCCTTTTTTGGTGGTGTGTACAAAGACACCATTAAATGCGTGTGGAGGGTAGTCAATATAGTGCGAGCACCGTTCAATATAAAGTGCGTATATTGCCTCATTTGTTTTGATTTCTCGCTGATTCAGTGCCTCAAAACGTACCAATGCCTCTGCAAACTGTGCTTTTTGGTAGAGGGCAATCGCTTCGTGATGCAACGTGAGCTCTTCGTGTAACATTTCATAACTGACAGCATACAGTGGCTCTTTTTGCGGTGTATCAAAATCGTGAATCTGCCATACTTCAATCGGTTCACTCTTCCCTTTAACCGCCACTAAGTCTAAGAAACGAAAGATATAGGCACCTTTGAGTTTCATTTTCGTAAAGTGTGAAATCGTAAGATGCGCGTTGTAGTATTTGCACAAAGATTCCAGTCTGGAGCCTAGATTGATTGGATCCCCAATGACGGTATAGTCACTTCGGTTATTGGTTCCCATCTCCCCAACAATCGCAAGTCCTGTATTGATACCAATGCCAATATCGATGATAGGCTTACCTTTTTGTTCACTCATCGCCGTAATCAGTGCAAATTCGGGGTTTGAGTGTAACGTGGCATTAAGCGCGGAAAGCGAGCGGAGTTGCTCAAGCGCTGCACAGACCGCTTTATCGGCATGATCTTCCATACTTACGGGCGCATTCCAGTAGGCCATAATCGCATCGCCAATAAATTTATCAACGGTGCCACCATTGCGAATGATAATTTGACTCATAGGATCCATATAGGCGTTCAAAAAATGAATCAAATGTTTTGCCTCACCCACCACTTCGGAAATAGCCGTAAAATCACGGATATCAGAGAAGAAAATGGTAATCTCTTTTTCAACCCCTTGAAGCAGATCATCTTTACTGGAGAGAATGTTATTCATCACCGCAGGACTCACTTTGCTTGAAAACTTATCTCTGATCAGCTCTTTTTGTTTGATTTCCAGAAAATAGTTCACCGCTTGCCCGATAATAAAGAGGAGATGGATAGCCACTAAGGGGAGAATCGTGTTTAATAAAATGCCTTCGTAAATCATGCAGTAGTAGTGTGTGAACATCAACGTAAGATCAAGCATTACAAGAGCAATAAAACTAAAAAGCGCACTTGGCAAGAGTAAAATAGCCAGCGTGATGATACATAAAAAGACGATGCTTAAGAGATCAACGCCGTATGCCCAGACCGGTTTGGCGATAAAGTCTTGATTGAGGATATTATCAATCGCATTGGCATGAACTTCAACTCCGGCGTAAACACTTGAAAAAGGGGTGCTTCGAAGATCAAGCAGACCGGCTGCTGATGTGCCTACAATCGCAATTTTATCTTTTACATGTAACGATTCAACATTATGGTTATAAACATCAATCGCTGAGATATACCGGTAGCTATTTTGACTGCCACGGTAATTAACCATCATGCGTCCAAAAAAATCGGTGGGAATCGTGTGCTCCCCTAGGGTGATCTGGCGAAGTCCTGTTTCATCATACGTGATAGTGATTTTTTTCTCACCAAGTGCGATACGCGCCATTTCAAGGCTAAGGGAAGGGTAGAGCACGCCATCGTATTCCATAACCAAAGGAATGCTACGCACAATGCCATCGTTGTCGGGAATGGTATTAAAATAGCCGCTCGAGTAAGCCTTTTTTTGGATTTTGTCAATGTTCAAAATGGCACGATAAGGTTTAATCAGTGAAGAGTGTGCCGGTCGGTTTTGTTCCACGATGATGGCTGCCGACTTAGGGTGACCTTCGGGTTCTAGGGCATCAGGCTCAAGGGCAAAAATATAACCCGCAATCGTAGGGGTTTGTGCGATGGTTTGTGCAAAGATCGCATCGTAATCAGGGACACTATCATCCGGGCGCCCGAGTTGTTTTAAAACGTAGTGCGGAGAGCTGCTATCCGTTTCAGCAAAAACAACATCAAGCCCAATAATGGCGACGCCAAGGTCGCTGAGGTTTTGCAAAAGTCTTGCAACTTTATCGCGACTCCAGGGCCATTGTCCCAAAACTTTAAGGCTTTTTTCATCAATATCAATAATAACAATGCTCGAATCACCCGTGAGCTCGCCTCTGTTTTGAAGCATCAAATCCTTGATCTTATACTCAAAAGGAAGCCACAAAGCAGTGTAATAAAGATACCCTAGACTGCAACTTCCCATAATGATAAACGTAAAAAAGAGCTGAATGATGCTTTTTCGCATACGCTAAAATGTCCACATAATGCTAGCAAGTGCATTGATCTTGTCGTATTCAAAGGGTGCATGGTTTGAATGATTATTACTGTAAGCGATGCTCGCACCCAAAGAGAGATCTTTTTGAAGCGTGTAGCTTAAAGAGAACTCATACTGGTCTTTATCATCGTGACGTTGTGTGAGAAAAATAGTGTCCATATCATCATAATCCGTTGAGGTTCGTGTGTATCCAAGAGAGCTTTGGAGCGACTTTGTGAGCTCTTTGGAGAGGTCAACACCGTACTTCCACTCTTTATATTGTACATCTGTCCGTACCGATTCGACCTCTTTGTTAATGCCATAACTTGTGTGAAGCGCTAAGGCAAAGAGATTTTCACCGATGATACGTCGATAATGGGCAAAGAGAAGATGCTCATTCACATCATGGGTCTCATCATGATAAGAGCCTTTTTTAAAACTATACCCTCCTTCAATTTGGGAGAGTGGATCAAGAAGATAACTCTGTTTTATTCCGGTTCCAATGTTGTAGAGATAGCCTTTTCCATCAATATAAACGCGCTCAAATGTCAAAGGCAGCGCAAGGGTGTATTGACCTTCACTCCATGTGGGTGCACTGGAAAGGGCAAAGAGTGCTAGATTGTTTTGAGTCGATTGGGCGTAAAGTTTGTCATATGCCACGACACTGTTCTCTAAACTCCATCCTCCTTTTTCACCAAAATCGTAACGATGATTCACTACAAAGGTTGAAAACGCATAGCTATCTCTCTCTTTTGTATTGCCAGAGATTGGAAGATTTAAAGAGGGGAGAATGAACGCTTTATTGCCGATGTCGTTATTCACATTGGTATCATATCCTCCCCCGACAATGAGAGCACCACTAAAACGATGAGGACTTATCTGCTCATGGATTTTATGTTGAAATGCTGTTGCTGTATCGCGAACATCATTGGGGAGTTGCTCATTGAGTACCAGATCAAGTTCTATTTGTGCGAGCTCGAGCTGTTGACGCTCAAAGTAGAGCCGTGCAAGTTCAAGGTGGGTACGTGTATGCTTTGGATTGAGCATCAAAACACGGTCGAATGCGGCAATAGCAGCATCATACTGACGAAGTTCCAGTGCACAACGCCCCACAAAAAAGTTGATTTCAGCATTATCGGGTGTTTGCTCAAAAAGCTGTTCAAACAGTGGATACGCCGTGCCAAAGTTATTTTGGTGGTATGCTTCTTGTGCCAACGTATAGAGCTCTTTCGAAGCGATCTCTTGCGCCAAAAGCTGTGTGCCAAGAAGGGCAATAAGAGTGACATGAGAGAGTTTCATTATTTGACCGCCTTAAAAACGCCTAGGGCGGTATTGGTACCGGATACGGCGCTAAACGTACCGCCTATTGCTTGTGCGCCTGAACCATAGAAGGTACCTTTAATCGTACTGGCACTTGAACTCAGTGTGGTACCATCTATCGCCACATTGTTCCCATTTTGTACGGTAAAGCTCCCACCCCCGACAGTCCCTGATGGGGTGATTTGCCATACCTGTGGTGTGGCTTGGGTGGTTTGGAATTGAATGGAACTGCTGTTATTGAGACTGCCACTTCCTGCTCCAAAATTAAAGTTGAGGGTAACGGCATTGTTTGTGGTAGGGTCGATGGCATACGTGTTTGCTCCATCATTAACCGAGCCGATCACATGACCAGAGTAGGTATAAGACTGAGCACTTCCAGAGATGAACGATGCAATTTGGGTATTCGCAGCGGCTTCATCTTTTCCTGCCACCCAGTAGTTTTTGGTGATCAGCAACTTACTATCATCATTGAGTTTAATCGCCCAGTATCCCCACGAGACATAATCATTGGGATAGGTATTTTCCGTTTGGATCCAGCCTTTGTAGTGATCAAAATTTTTGATTGAAAATTCATTGATGTTTTGATAGGTCATGGTGGACGCATCGCTCTCTTTGGTGAGGTCGAACGTTAGCGTGCTTGCATGGTAAAGGATCATTTTACTGTAGGTATAGTTTAATGATTCAAGTAAACTGTCATTGAGGCTATCGAGAACCAACGAAAAATCTTTGGTAACATTACTTTTAGTCACACCATTTTCGATGTATTGCGATGTTGCATAGCCACTTAAATAAAGGGTTCCATCATTTACCGAGGATGCTTGCAAGGTTGGGTTAAAAAGAGGATAGAAACCAGAGTGATAGGTGTCAATATGGCTCACAAGTCCTGCGTAAGCGTTTGTTTGTTCATTGGTTTGGGAAGCTTGATCGGCAGTAACAGGTGTCTTTGGATTTGAGAGAGGGGCATTGGATGGAGCGGGTTGGCTTAAGGTCATACTCAAGGGTACAGGCGGTGTTGGCGCTTGCCCTGCTGCGACACTGGTTTGCGAACCTTGTTTCACAACGATAGAGGTACCCCCAGCACTCACAACAATCTGTCCACTGCTGCATCCGATAATATCAGGTGAAAGGGCTGTTCCATTTTCACCATCGGAACCAATGTGACCTAAAATCGTTGTTCCACGAATACCAATGGTTGCAGTACGCGTTTCAAGATTGACATTTTCAGGTGCTTTTTTACCAATTTCACCCGTAATGCTTTTAAAGGTACCTTGATTGAATTTGAATTTCGCTTTAGAATTTTGAGCATCATTCACATACTCTTTGATGTCCAAAATGCTCTCACTGCCCAATGTGATAACGGTTTTATCTTCAAATGTGAGCTGAATTTGGCTATTCGCTCGTGTTGAGATAACATCGTATTGCTCTAAGGGTGCACCATTAAAGAGTGCAATAGTTTCTTGATCGCGAGCCGCAGAAGCTTCCCCTTTTAGCAGTGAAACTTTACCAATGGATGCCCAAGCCTGTGTACTTAAAATAAGACACATCACAATTTCTAAATGCCCCCATTTAGACATGATTTACCTCTATTATTAGAATTATGAGATATTCTATGAAAAGGTATCTTAAATTATTATTGGGTTCTCGGACTCGTACTTTACATGTAAAGAGAAAACAGAGATTTTTTAGGCAGTGCAGAGTATAATTTTTCAAAAATAGTGGATATCTAAACACGCATGATCGCACAACACATCAAAGAATTTTCAAAAAATGCTCACAGTTATGATGACCATACCTCCTTGCAGCAAGAGATCGCTCGTTATTTGATTTCAAATACCCTGCACGAGCCCCAAACGATTTTGGATCTCGGGTGTGGCAGTGGTGCAGTCTTTAAAAATATCCCATGGAAAATAGAACATTTTACAGGCGTGGACAGCGCGCAAGGGATGTGCGATCTTCATCCTCTCTCCAAAGAGGTTGAAATTCTTTGTGAAGACTTTGAATCACCCACACTTTTTCATCGCTTAAATCCCCCGTACGATCTTTTGATCTCTTCGTCTGCTTTGCAGTGGGCAAGCGATATTGAGACGTTAATCGCTCAAATGAGCGTTACATGTAAAGAGGGCGCTTTTGCTATTTTTACCGATAAAACCTTTGAAGCCATCTATCAGGTGAGTGGGCTTCCTACGTTCTTACCCAACGCCAAATCATTAGCCGTTATGTTTGAAAACTATTTTACATGTAAACATGAAATCAAAACGTATCGCCTCTTTTTTGATGACAATCTCTCTAAATTTCGTTACATCAAAAAAAGTGGTGTGAGTGGTGGACGAAAGCGCTTAAGTGTCACGCAAACAAAAGCACTTATTGAGAATTATCCGCACGAATACCTTGAGTTTGAAGTCCTTTTCATTTGGGGAATGTCAAAATCTTCTATAAAGGTTAATAAAATATAACCTATTTTTATACTTCCGCGTCAAAACAACGTTCAATCTTAAGGTAATTAACCCCATTTTCTTCGTGAACCCGCTTTTTTTTCTTAAAAAATAGAAAATATTTTGTTCAAAAAGTTCATTTTTATTGACTTTTTCTTTTAAAATATAATTTTTTTTACTTCTTTTATTGCGATTTAAATGGCCATTATATGGGGATTTGATGTTTTTAATGTCAAATTGTGATACTTTTTTTTACCTTTTGTAAGTTCTTTCTAAGATAGATGCTTTACAATGGACAGAACAAGATGTACTTTGAAAGATGATTTTAAAGTGTAAATCTTAAAGGCAAAAGAGCAGAAGGAGACGCGATGAAAGTAGAGATCTCACGAAGGAGATTTCTTCAAGGAAGTGTGGCGATGTCCATCGCAGGTGGAGTGAGCATAAGTTCCTCTTCCATGATGGCAAGTGCTGCAACCCCAGCCAAAAAAGTTGGCAATGAAGATAAAAAAATAGCAACACTGTGTGAAATGTGTGTCAACAAATGTGCTGCCATTGCGCATGTTCGCAATGGTGTCGTTCAAAAACTCGACCCCAATCCACTCTTCCCCAAATCACGCAATATGCTGTGCGCTCGTGGAAATTCAGGCATTCAAGCCTTGTACGATCCCGATCGTCTCAAATACCCGTTGATTCGCGATGGTGAAAAAGGAAGTGGTAAGTTTAAGCGCGTCAGTTGGGACGAAGCGTATGCTTACATCAATGAAAAACTCACTAAAATCTTGGATGAAGAGAAAGATAACCGCTCCACCGTCGCTTTTTGCGCAGGGGAGGGCATGGCGGAACATACCTTTAAAAGTTTCTTTACGATGTTTGGCTCTTCTCACTTTTTAAATCATGCCAGTTTATGCCTTGCAACCACTGTTTCAGGCTATTCTCTGACGATTGGTGGGTATGGACAAGCCGATTTGGACAATGCCAAATACGTCATCATGGCGGGTGCCAATCGTGCGGAAGCGATTGTAACCCCCGATACGATGGACTTTTTTAAACGCACGACTGGACGAGGTGCAAAACTGATCACAGTCGATCCTCGCTTTACCAATACCGCGGCTAAAAGTGATAAATGGCTTGCCATCAATGTAGGAACCGACTTAGCGTTTGTCTTGGCACTCACCTATGTTGTCATCAAAGAAGAGCGTTACAATAAAGCCTTTGTGGAAAATTATTTCAATGGCTTTGAAGCGTATAAAAACCACATTTTAAACAATAATTACACGCCAGAGTGGGCGGAGAAAATCACAGGCATTAAAGCCAAAGATATTTATGAAGTCGCGCGTGATTTTATGGCACATGCACCGCAATCCATTTATTACCAAGGCAGACGAACCACATGGTCTAAAAATGACTTCCAGCTTCGTCGTGCTCAAGCGATCTTCTCAGCGCTTGGCGGTGGTATTGATGTCAAAGGGGGTATCTGCTTTGGTAAAAGTTTGCCACTCGTTGAACATGACGCAGTGGCTCCGATGTATGCGCAAGCCAAACCACGCATCGAAAAAGATGAAGCGGCGGTTGTAGGCGGTTCTGGTTCATGGGTTGCGTTTCGCAATATGGTTTTGGAAAATCGAAGTCCGTACCCCATTCGCGCACTCTTTAACTACAAACACAACCCAATGCAAAATATGCCTAACAATGCTAAAACAGCAGAGTTTTTGAAAAAACTAGACCTTGTCGTCACAATTGACACGATGCCGAGCGATACCGTGATGCTCAGTGATGTGATTTTACCTGAGTGTACCTACTTGGAGCGCACCGATCCGGTCGTTTCGTATGGCGGCATCGAGCCTTCCATCGCGCAACGCAATAAAGTCGTCGACCCGATGTTTGAGAGCAAACCTATCATGGAAATCATGCGAGGATTGAGTGCTGTGCTCAGCAAACCTCTTTTTGAAATAACCAAAAAATACGATGAAGACGTACAGAGCACAATCGAAGATGATGGCGAAGAGGTAGTTTATGCAGACTTTGATCTGACCAAACCGTTTGCGCACGATCAAGAAGCGCTCAATACCTTAGCCGTTGAAAAATACGAAGGTGCAGCAGATATTCTCAAAGAAAAAGGTGTTTTTTACCCCAATATGAATGAGTATTTCAAAAAAGTGAGTGTGAATGAGTATGAGTACTATCCTGAAGCCAAACGTGCCTATTCGGTGAGAAACAATAAATTTGCAACACCATCTGGCAAAATAGAGTGTTCTGTTCCCTCACTTGCAAAAAAAGGAATCGATGCGATGCCTGTTTGGAAAAGTGAGTACGAGATGGCAATTCCTGAAGGTAAATTTCGTTTTATCACCGGGCGTCATGCGCAATTTACTCAATCAGGAACGGCTAACAATCGAATGCTTCTCAACCTTGTGCCTCAAAACTACGCGTGGATCAATAAACGTGTCGCAGAAAAACTGGGCATTAAGTTTGGCGATAAGCTCGAAGTTTCCAGCAAAATTGGCAAAACAACGATTAAAGCGTATCCGACAGAGAAAATTGGACCTGACACCCTCTTTTTTGTGCATGGCTTTGGGGTTTACTCAAAAGCGCTGAGTCTTGGGTACAACAATGGTGGTAATGATGCCGCTATTATTGAAGATGGCATTGAGCCGATGCATGGGGCAACCTGTCTTCACGACACCATCGTAGAAATTAGAAAGGTTTAATTATGGCACGTTATGGAATGGCACTCAACTACAAAAATTGTATTAATTGTAGAGCATGTGAAAGTGCATGTAAAGAAGAAAATGGCGTTTTACTCCTTCAAGACCATTACCGTATTTGGGTGGGGGTTAAAGAGGCAGAGGGACAATTCCCCAATATCTCTATCGCTTCACAAACCTATCATCCAAGTCAATGCCAACATTGCGATAATGCCCCCTGTCAGCAAGTCTGTCCTACTAATGCAACGTATTATGGCGAAGGTGGAATGGTGATGGTAGATCCTACCAAATGTATCTTGTGTACATACTGTATCAACGCCTGTCCGTACGATGCGCGTTATGTCGATAATCGAACCAATACGGTTGATAAATGTACCTTTTGCTCCGATACGAGACTGGCTAATGGTGAAACAACCACAGCATGTCAAGCAACCTGCCCAACCAAAGTTCGGGTATTTGGTGATTTGGACGATCCAAACAGCGAGATTTCTGTATTACTTGCTAACAAAGAGTACCGCCAAGTGAAAGAGCACTTGGGGACGAAACCAAAATTATTTTATATTGTGTAGGAGTTGATGATGCAAACACTTTCTTTGAAAAAACTCTTTTATTTTGAAAAAACGCCTCTGAATGTGGTGATGGCAGTGACAACTGTAGCCCTTCTTGCCGCATTTATAGCGGGTGCGGTTGCGTACATCTTGCACGGACACCATGTTTACAATGTCACGAGGCAACATCCGTGGGGTTTACTCATCGCAATGTACGTTTTCTTTGTTGTATCCAGTACAGGGCTTTGTATTATCTCATCTATTGGGCATGTCTTTGGAATTCCAGAGTTTCAGCAAATTGGTAAGCGCGCTATTGCGGGTGCGATTATCACGATCAGTTCAGGATTTGCGGTGATTGGACTTGAAATTGGTCATCCGATGACGATGCTGATTTACAATGTTTTAACCCCAGGTTTGACGTCAGCTATTTGGTGGATGGGCACGCTTTATGGACTCTATCTGACCTTTATCTGTTTAGAGTTTTTCTTTCTCGCGATTAAGGTCAATCACACCTTTTCAAAAATCTTTGGTATTTGCGGTCTTTTAGTCGGTCTTGCAGCACACTCAAACCTTGGCGCTGTTTTTGGCTTTTTGATCTCCAGGCCTTCGGCTAATGGTGTTTTTTATCCTGTTTATTTTATTCTCTCTGCAATGATCACAGGATGTTATTTGGTTTTCTTGATGTATGGATTTCGTTATAAAATGAATTTTCCTGAAAAAATCACTGTGATGCTTGTCAAGCTATCAAAGATTTTGGGCATGCTTTTAGCGGTGCTAATCTTTTTTGAAGCATGGAAAATTATCACGGCATTATATGGCGATATGCCAGAGCGCGCAGAAACGATTTTGCATGCGGTCAAACATCCCAATTTTTGGTTTGGTGAGTTGATCTTAGGCATGCTAATACCTTTTACCATTATCTTGGTGAGTAATGCCAAAGCAATCAAGGCAACCATTTATGCTTCTATCTCAGGAATGGTGGGCATTTTCTTTATGCGTTATGACTTGGTTCATGACACATTGCTCTATCCTATGACAACACTTAAGCGTGCTGAATATCAAGTCGCTCCTACCTTTGTGGAGTATTTTCCCTCTGTTGCTGAATTTGCTATTGGGTTTGGCGGCATTGGTTTAGCTCTGTTTTTGTATTATGTTGCTGATAAAGTATTTAATTTGGATGAAACCAGCCATTATTAATGAATAACCCTCAAAAGGAGAAAAGATGAAGTTAAACGTTTTTGCAAGCAGTATGGTTGTTGCAGGTTTATTACTTGGTGGATGTGCGGATAAACAACCTGAAACGGTAACCTCCCCCAGTGCGAAGATTTTAATCGAACCTACTTTACATGTAAAAGGGCTGATGGAGAAATTTAAACTCGAAAATGTGGATTACGCCTACGTCAAAGCAGCGATTGGTAATGGTACCAGAGATGGCGCTAAAGCCCTTTTGATTGATGCTCGACCTAATCCAAAATATTTAGCCAGCACGATTCCCTCCAGTTTAAATATTCCCGATACCCAAATCGATAAATACATTGGACAGCTGGATAAAGTGGCTAAAGATAAAGAGATCATCGTCTTTTGTGGTGGTTGGGAGTGTGAAAAAAGCCCTATCGTTGCAGGGTATCTCAAAGAGCATGGCTTTAGTAATGTAAAACTCTACCAAGCCGGTGAACCTGAATGGATCAGCAAAAACTATCCAGAGATAGGCTTACCAGCCGCTCAATCACTTTTCAAAAATAACAGCGCACTCTTTATGGACGCTAGACCGTATGCCAAATATATGGCAGGAACGATCCCTGGTGCCCTTTATATGAGTGATGAAGAGATCGATACGCTAAAAGGTCGCTTACCTGTTGATAAAACAACGCCAATTGTCAGCTTTTGTGAAGGCTATAGTTGTGTCAAATCCCATAACTTAGCTAAAAAACTCCAAGAGTTTGGCTACCAAAGAATAAGTGTTTATGCGGGTGGTTACCCTCAATGGAAAGAGGCAGGACTTCAAACGACCGTAAGTGGTGCTAAAAAAGTAGACATAGCCACAAATGGTAAAAAAGATGCTTTTGTAGAAGGTATAAAACTCGGTGAAGATGAAGGTACTGTAGATGGAGAGTGGTATAAAGCCCTCATTATGAGCGATCAAATCCCTGCGAATGTTGCTATCGTTGATGTGAGAACAGCTGGAGAGTTTGAGATGGGACATATTAAAGGAGCGATTAATATCGAAGCCGGAAAATTAAAAGTAACCGAATTTGCAGCAAAATTCCCAAAAGGGAAAGTGGTCATTCTCAATTGTTCAGCAGGGAGTAGGTCGATGGAAGCTTTCTTGAAACTCAAAGATGCCAAAGTGGATGTGAGCAAAATCTTCTATTTTGATGCAACTATTAAATGTGACCAGAGCGGTAACTGCGAGATAAAGGTCAATGAGCCTTTAGGTTAGAAGAATTACATGTAAACGCAAAAAGGGGCGAAGGAGTTCAATCCTTTCGCCCCTTTTTTGATCTCTTATTTAAAGCTTATTCGTCACGTGAACCAAAAATTCCAAGAATTTGAAGCAATGAGATAAAGAGATTTAAAAAATCTAAATACAGAGCAATAGCACCTTCAATCGGTGTTTCATAAGCCCCTTTGATAATGTTTTGTGTATCATAAAGAATAAAGGCACTAAACAAAATAGAGCTAATACTTGCGATAGCTAATTGTAAAATTGGGCTATGGAAAAAGATATTGATGATGCCGGCAACCACAACTACAATTAATGTAATAAACAACATTTTACCCATTGAAGAAAAATCTCGTTTGGTATTCATTGCAAATACTGAAAGTCCACCAAAGGCAACGGTTGTCAAAATAAAGGCATTGGCTACAATACTAGCACCTCCTTTCATTCCAAGAATACTCGAAAGCAGTGGTGTGAGTGTTAAACCTGTTAAAAAAGTAAAAGCAAAAAGAAGAACCATATTGAGTCCAGCTTTCTTTTTAGCAGCGAATAGTCCAAATAAGCAGACAAACTCTAAAATAACAAGTCCCCAATACCAAGAAGCAATGGCACTTGCCATTCCAATTCCGACATATGCACCCGCACTTGCCGCAAGCAATGAAGCTGCAAAGAGCTGATACGTTTGTTTAATGAAAGCGCCTAATGAACTCTCATCGACCCTCGTATGCTCATAAGTATTCTCATGTGTGTTTTGTTGTATGTAATTTCTGTCATACAGTCCCATGTGATTTTCTCCTTTTAAATACGTCAAATCAAAATGCATTCTATCAAATTCAAAAGCGCAAATGCAATTTTTGAGTTCCCTATTATATGGTAAGAGAGTAAACAAAAAATTAATCATGGAGGGGTGAATATGGAAAGTATTTAGCTTGTATTTCATTTAACCTTATTTTAAGGTACATGGATATATAATTTCGTCCTCGTTTGAGAGAACGGGGTTAAAGAGAAGCACCCAAAGTAGGGGATTTGCTTCAAGTTCATTACCATTTTAACAATGTC
>Ga0302213_1000024_pt1 | contig 138700 bp, 96 predicted proteins | sample II_Fen_N1_2_FD_194583 | JGI IMG/M metagenome (GOLD analysis project Ga0302213, IMG submission 194583) | Peat permafrost microbial communities from Stordalen Mire near Abisko, Sweden - II_Fen_N1_1 | ecosystem: Environmental > Terrestrial > Soil > Wetlands > Permafrost | place: Sweden: Abisko...
TTTTTCATTGACATCCACCACTTCACGAACCACCCATTCACCCTTGGTGATCTGATTTTTCACAACACCCTTTTTGGCGTCGATCAAATACAGATGGTTCCAGCCATCGCGTTCAGACATCCAAATGATTTCTTTGGTGTCTTTTAGGTCGTTGCGGTAATGTTTGCCGCTGTATTCCACGAAGGTCTTACTTTTTTCTTCAATGAGAACTCGAACCGCACCGGTGGTTGCGTCCACTTCGACCACTTGATACAATTGGTGTCCACGTTGGTTGAACTCGAAGGTGAAGGACTTGCTGTCCGAAGCCCAGTCTGCGTCGGATAAATCGAACTGATTTTCAAAAGCTTTGGTGTCCACATTGATTTGGGTTGCCTTATCCACGTTGAACAGACACGGATGTTTGATGGGTAGCGCATCGCCTGGTTTGAGGTAATCTCTTTTTTGAAGGATGGGTTGCAACTGCGTTTTGGGGGAAGATTCCACCAAATAGAGCGTGCGTTTTTCGTTCTTGCGGATTTTGTTTACCACCAGGTTCTTGGAATCGGGTGCCCAATAAATCCTGGAGGAATAATATTCGCCGGGTGAGCCGTCAAAGCTCAGCTGCGTGGCTGTTTTCGTTTTGTTGTCCTTGATGAAGACGTTGCTTTCCTGAATGTAAGCCGTCCATTTCTTGTCAGGAGAATCCACCGGTCGTCCGCCAGTTTCGTCATCCGATTCGTTCCAATAACGTTCGGGATCTCTGCGACCATTTCCAAGGCCTTCCAACTTGTCCACCTTGTACGTGGTCAAGTCGCACTTGTAGCTTGCACCTCCGTATTCAAAACTCAGTTCCTTACCTTCTTTCGAAAACTTGAGCCTTCTCAGTTCCTGGCTGTAGGGTTTCTTGGTTTCGTTGGCAGCCTTATTGAGACCAGCACAAAGTTTTTCCGGATCAAAAGCCGGTGCTAAACTGTCTTTTTCGGCATCCACCAATTTATACTCGGTGCCTTTTCGGGTTCTGACACTGTACCAGAATACATGGGTGCTGTCCTGCCAATTGACAGCGATACTGCCGTTGTAGACCAGGTTGGTAAAGTTTGCCGTCGAATCGGCACGCTCATAATCTTTTGCGGTGATTTGAGCACTGAGGTTCCATGAAATAAACAGGACCAGCAGGATGGAAAAAAACTGTTTCATCGGATAGGATCTTGGGGTTTTTAAATATAAAGCGTAAAATAAGCGATATTTCCGCCCATAAAAAAATCCTGCCATCCAAAAGAATGACAGGATTATCCACGAACAGCGTCGTGGCAGTGGAGATGGAGGGAGTCGAACCCTCGTCCAAACAGTGAATCAATACGCTTTCTACATGCTTATCCTCGCCTAAATTTTCGAGTTGAAACCGAACCGAAGCCATCTATTCCAACCGTATTCCGTTTATTTCAGAACCAACCCCGGACGTGTCGATTCCTATTCCCGATATTGCTGCACCACCGGTTCCATTCAGCTTCAGGACGGGAGCTTGGGGTGATGTGACGTCCCTACCACCAGGCAGGGATTAAGCTTAATCTACTGTGATTCGATTAAGCAGCGAGAGCGTAGTTATTTTCGCCAGTTAGAATTTTGGTCCTATGATTAAAGTGCGTATTACCGATGCACTGCATGCTTACATATCCCTTCTACCGCTGTCAAAACCAAACATCCCCAGGGAAAAGTTTTGATAAGCAGGCAACTGCGGCATTGCTGCGTCGTGCTGTCGGGTCACATACTTAGGTATGCTCCCCTCCGTCGCTCCTTGCGGCTTTGCATTTGGTTACTTCTGAAAACTCTCACCTTGGGGCTCACTAGCTTTTTTAAGAAAGAGCATTCAGAAGTGGTGCTTATCTGGGACAAAGATAGGGAATATTTGGGGAGGATGGGTGAATTGAAATGGATTTTGTAGATTTGTGGGGTTGAATGAATTAAAAAATGGTTGTGATGAAGAAAATGGGGAAGGCTTGGGCGGTTTTTTCGGGTGTGCTGGTGTTGATGGTGCTGATTGGCTGTTCGAGGGATTTGGATGCGAATTTGCCGAAGGTGCAAACGAATGGGATCATCTCGTATACGGATTCGACGTTCGAAACCGGTGGGACAGTGCTTTCCGATGGTGGAAATAGTGTGACCAGTAGAGGTATTTGCTGGAGTTCGACAGGAGAACCAAAGGCGGTGGAGGGTTTCAAGACTACCGATGGTGTTGGCATAGGTGTTTTTCGGAGCAAAGTCAAGGGTTTGATGTCGGAAACCAAGTATTATTTTCGGGCGTATGCCACCAACAGTGAAGGAACGGCCTATGGTGAGGAGCATTCATTTGTAACGAAAAGGTTGGTTTCCATTCCGACCATCCAAACAAGCACGGTTTCGTCCATCGAGCTGATAACGGCTGAATGTGGTGGATCCATTTCGTCCAACGGGGGAGACACCATAACGAGATGCGGCATATGTTGGGATACCAATCCGAACCCGACCACCAGTTCAGCCACGAAGGTCGTACTGACACATACCTCCGATGTTTTTTCGTGCTCCATGGCTGAACTCAATTTTTCGACGACCTATTATGTCCGGGCATTCGCTGTGAATTCAAAGGGCGTGGCATATGGGGAAACGCAGACGTTCAAGACGAAGGTGATGCCTGCTTTTGATATGAAATCCATTACGGGAGGCACTTTCCAGATGGGTTCGTACAGTGGATCCAGCAATGAGCAACCCGCGCATTGGGTGACTCTCAACAATTTCAAGATTGGCAAGACGGAAGTGACCGTTGAACTTTGGAATGCCGTCATGCCTAACGATCAGTTCCGCAACGAGGTGAACAATTTGCCCATCAGCAACATCAGTTTCAATACGGTCATGGATTTCATTACTCGGCTTGGTTTGGCCACCAAAAAGAATTATCGCTTGCCAACCGAAGCGGAATGGGAATATGTGGCTGGCGAGGGCAGTGGAACTCGAACTTCGTATGCCATGGGTTTGAAAGATACGGTTGGCATAAACAACCGCGCCTGGTTCTCACTCAATTCAGACAACGGAACGCATCCGGTCGGAGTGCTTTTGCCCAATAAGTTGGGCGTTTACGATATGGCGGGAAATGTGGCTGAATGGTGCAACGACTGGTTCGGCGATTATTCCAGTGCTGATGTGACCAATCCGAAAGGCGCTGCCAGCGGTACCAAAAAAGTGTACAGGGGCGGCTCGTTCAGTGATGCACCGGAGGCTTGCAGAACCTCGGCGCGTCTGAGTTTGGATCCAAACTTCCCGAAAAGCTACATTGGTTTTAGGATAGCCTTGAACGAATAGGCTGAGTTATAAAAAAATCAAGGCCGGTCTTGCATGTGCAGGACCGGCCTTGATTTTTGGTTGTTGAAGGAGTTACTTGGCGTAGCTGACGGCGCGTGTTTCACGGATGACCGTGATTTTTACCTGACCTGGGTACGTCATTTCGTCCTGAATCTTCTTGGCAATGTCGTTGGACAGGCTTTCCGTGGCGGCGTCGTCAATCTTGTCGGCACCGACGATGACGCGGAGCTCGCGACCGGCTTGGATGGCGTAGGTCTTGAGGACGCCGGGGTAGGACAGGGCCAGTTGTTCGAGGTCGTTGAGGCGCTTGATGTAGGCCTCCACGATTTCACGGCGTGCACCTGGGCGGGCGCCGGAGATGGCGTCGCAAACCTGCACGATGGGGGCCAAGAGCGTCTGCATCTCGCATTCGTCGTGGTGAGAGCCGATGGCGTTGCAGATTTCGGGTTTTTCCTTGAACTTCTCGGCCAGTTTCATGCCTAGGAGCGCATGCGGCAATTCCGGTTCGTCGTCGGGCACTTTGCCGATGTCGTGGAGCAAGCCGGCGCGGCGGGCTTTTTTCGGGTTCAATCCAAGTTCGGAAGCCATGGTGGCACATAAGTTGGCGGTTTCACGAGCGTGTTGAAGCAGGTTCTGACCGTAGGAGGAACGGTATTTCATGCGACCGACCATGCGGATGAGCTCGGGGTGCAAGCCGTGTACGCCCAAGTCGATGGTGGTGCGCTTGCCGGTTTCCAGAATTTCTTCTTCCACTTGTTTTTTGACCTTGGCCACGACTTCTTCGATGCGGGCAGGGTGAATGCGTCCGTCGGTGACCAACTGGTGCAGGGCCAGACGGGCGATTTCGCGGCGTACGGGGTCGAATCCGGAAAGCACGATGGCTTCGGGGGTGTCGTCCACGATGATTTCAATGCCGGTGGCTGCTTCAAGCGCGCGGATGTTGCGACCCTCACGGCCGATGATGCGGCCCTTGATTTCGTCGGAGTCGATGTGGAACACCGTTACGGCGTTTTCGATGGCGGTCTCCGTGGCGACGCGCTGAATGGTCTGTACGACGATGCGCTTGGCTTCTTTGTTGGCCGTCATCTTGGCTTCGTCTACAATTTCGTTGATGTAGGAGGCAGCCTGTGTCTTGGCTTCGTCTTTGAGCGATTCGGTGAGGCGGTCGCGGGCTTCTTCGGCGGATAGGCCTGAAAGCGCTTCTAGGCGTTCCACTTCCACTTTGTGAAGTCGGTCCATCTCCACTTTTTTCTTTTCCATGATCTCCAACTGGGCATCTAGGTTTTCCTTGACAGCGGAGGCTTCGTTCTTTTTGCGTTGCAATTCTTCCAACCGTTGGTTGATCTGCAATTCGCGTTGTTTGAGTTTGGATTCGGTCGCCTGAATCTTGGCATTCCGTTGAGTGACTTGCTTTTCGAGATCCGACTTGAGTGACAGGAATTTTTCCTTCACTTCCAACATCTTGTTTTTGCGGAGAACTTCGGCCTCGGCTTCAGCCTCCTTGATGATGTTTTTGTAGCGGGTATTGGTGACAAAGCGCAGGACAACTCCGGCTAAAATGCCACCTCCCAGAAAAGCACCTATGATAAAGATTAGGGTCATGTTTTGGTTGATTAAATGAATATATATGAAAACGCACCACAACAAACAGATTGCTCCGTTTGAACGTAGTGCGGTGAATTGTAGCAATAATGACTTATCGGAAGAACTCTTCCAACTCCTTGTCCAACTGAACGATGGATTTTGAATACTTATTGGCATCGTCGCTCCTTTCGGCGCGCAATGCCCGCATGGCTATCTGGCAAGCGGCCATGGCCAAAAGATCCCTCAATTCCAATCCGGCTTCGTCCACTTTGAAACGGTTCCGGAACTCGGCCAACCAATCGTTCACCAGCTTGGCTGCAGAGCGGACCAGCTCTTCCTCACTCCGGTCGATCTTGAGTGGATAGCGCTTGTCTGCTATGGTCAGGTTGATGGTAAATTTCGGTTCCAAGTCGTTATTCATGGATAAGTGCTATGCATCTGTCTATTTCCCGCACTAATCGCGACACCCGTTGTTGAGCGCTTTTCACATCGTTTTCGTTGTGTGAGAGCATCTTGGCCAACTTCAAGTTGTCGTATTTGGTGGTCAATGAACGGACAGCTTCTTTTGTTTCATCAAGAGATTTTTCCCGATCGTCCAAGCGACTGCTCAACTCTGCGTTCTCCTTTCGAAGCTTGTCGCAAAGCAGCATCATTTGTTTGACACGAGTCTCGAAATTGGTCAGTGTTTTCTGCTGTTCGTCCGTCATTTTTCCACCAATTTGCCAACAAAAATACGTTTTAGTTTATCATGATGCAAATTTCGGCTGTGTTTTTTAGACATTTAAAAAAAAGGGGACAACCGCTCTGGCTGCCCCCTTTAGTATGAGTCTGTTAAATACTACTTAACCATAATTTTCACCACGCCTTCGGATGTGGAAACAAATACCAGGCCTTTCATATGGATGTCAACACCCCGTTCAACTGCTTCTGCACTATATGTACCCAAGTTTTGTCCCATCAGATTGTACACCGTTACTGGTTTGGTCGATCCAGTAACATAAATCAAGTCTCCGTTGGAGTATGCAGTAAGTTTGGATAAAATCATTGCGTTTTTGACTGCAACTTGAACATCGTCACTGGTGTAAAGACTTGGAGCACCTACGCAAACGCCGTTTGTACCAGCTGTGTAAAGTTTGGACTTTCTGGACATGATCAATAAGGAGTCGTTTACAAAGGTCGGAATCGACAACATGCCCAGTGAGGTTTTTGTTAGCTCAACATGATTGTAGAGGGTCGGAACGCCAGCTGAAACTGGTAAGTTGACTACGATCGTGTCCGGATCGAAATAGTTGTTAAGTACATTGACCTTCAAATCCTGACCGGCAATCGGAGTGAATAAAGCCAATTGCGCAACGGCTTTGTTTTTGCCCCATCTCTTGTAGAACAGGTTGTTTTTAATAGTGATGCTTACATCGCCGCCGCCGAAGCTTTTGGTGCATTCCACAAAATTGCGCAGTGTTGTTGCATTTCCACCAAAGCGTACGAACGTATTGTTTTCAATGATTAAGGTGAATAGTGAATCTTTATTGCCCGTCGATGAACGGCCGATGTTGAAGAATTGGCTGCCATGCCAATCACTGATGATGCTATTTTTTAGAACAATACTGTCGCATTTGTATTTGGCGTCATTCTGTTGCAGGAAATGTTGTCCGGTTGCTCCGTCAAGAACGGCGCCTCCATAGTTTTTAAACGTGCAACCATCGTAAACGAGGGCATTCAAAATGGCATTCGTACTGGATTTGGCATAGAATATTCTCGGTCCAGTGGCAGCACCACCAAGATCCTGGAAGGTGCAATTGTTGTAGTAAAGACCGTTCATGAGCGAGTCGTTGGCCTGCAGATAGAAACATTGGTTGTTTTCTGCCAGGTCGGTTAAGTCTCCCTTAAATGTCAAACCGTTGAATGTCATAGCCTTGATTTTCATGCGTGGTGATCCTGTAGAACCAAAAGATCCATACACCTTTGCAACGTCACCCGGATAATTTTTTAGTTCCAAATTAAGGAACATGGCAGGATAAGTGATGCCGGTTGCCCCCATCTTGTAATAGCCGACTGCATCTGAGCATTGCCTAAGAAGAATCAAGCGATCTTTGGTAGCTCCACTAATAGCAAGCTTCAGTGAGTCAACTGTACTTACAACAACGGTGTCTTTAGTAAGTCCTAAGCTTGTCTTGATCACCTTGTTTCCATTAATGGAAGCTAAGGATGGTAATGCCATGCTTATCAGTAAGATTAAAAGTAGAAGTGTTTTTCTCATAATGAGCGATTTAAAGGTTATTCGATTATTTTCAAGGTGACAAGAGTGCTGTGCTGTTCTGTCCTGTTCTGTGTTTCGCAAAGTACGTGATTTTTTTTAGAAATCCCATTTAATGATACTATGTTTTACAGCAGAAATTCAGACAATTATCAAGCTTCAACGGATTCATCGATGCGTCGAACCAGCACCTTGTCAATGCGTGCGGCATCCATGTCCATGATCTCCATTTCGAAATCCTTCCAACGGAGTTTCTCCGTTTCCATCGGAATTCGTTCCAGAATATCGAGAATCAGACCACTGAGCGTATTGTAATCGTGCTCCTGATACAGATCCTCCATGTCAAAGAAGGCCAGAAAATCGTAAAAAGAATACTGGCCGTCCACCAACCAGGAGCCGTCCTCGCGTTCAAAGATCTGCTCCTCATGCTCATCGGGTTCGATGATGTTGCCCACCAAGGCTTCAGTCAAGTCATTGATGGTGAGCATGCCCTGGATGCTCCCGAATTCGTCGGTGATGAGGGCATAGAACTGCTGGCTCTTGCGAAAAAGTTCCAGCACATTGTAGGCGCTCATCGTTTCGGGAACGAACTGAGCGGGGCGGATGTAGTTCCGCAAATTGAAATCTTTGTTTTGAAAATCGGCGAAAAACTCTTTCAGAAGCACGACGCCGACAATTTCATCCAGTTGTTCACTGGCAACGGGATAGACATTGTACACTCTGGCCTGAATGGTCTTTCGGATTTCGTCGATGGAGTCTTCCACATCCAGCCAAATCAAATCATTTCGGTGCGTCATCAAGGTGTTGACGTCGCGATCGCTCAGGTTGAAGACGCGTTCCACGATGTCGTGTTCCACCTCCTTGATTTCACCGTCGTCCGTACCCTCCTGCAGGATGGCCTTGATTTCCTCTTCTGTGACTTTGCCCGTGGGCGTAGGCGAGATTCCGAACAATTTAAGGATGCCGTTCGTGCAGGCAGTCAGCAACCAAATGAATGGGATGCCGATTTTTGAAATGAGAATCATGGTGCCCGCCACCGATTTGGCATACCGCTCCGGGTGGCTCATTGCGATGCGTTTGGGCACCAGTTCGCCCAACACCAGACTCAGGAAAGTGACCAGGATGACCACGGAAACCACCGCCAGCGTGTCCGAGTATTCAGCCAACAACGGAATGGTCGAAAAATGCGTCGACAGCCAATGCACGATGCTGGCGCCCGAAAAGAACCCGGTCAAAATACCGATGGTCGTAATGCCTATCTGAACCGTAGCCAGGAACTTATCTGGGTTCGAGGCCAAGGCCAATGCCCTGGCAGCCTTTTTGTCGCCCCGCTTGGCCTCATTTTCCAAACGAACTTTGCGAGAGGAAACCAACGCCATTTCAGACAAAGCAAAAACTCCGTTGAGCAGGATAAGACCCAAGATGATGAAAACTTCCATAAGTGCCGTTTCGGATACTTGATTAAAACACAAATATCGCTAATTATTTCGAAGAATGTCAACGAATCATTAGTTTTCCTGTCTGAATCCGGTCATTGAAGCACATTCGGTACAGATAGACTCCCGACTGAAGGGTGCTCTTGGGAAATTCGTATGCTTGCGGGCCAGCGTTCAGCCCTTTGACTTCAAAACCGACAACAGACCTACCGTCAAGATTATAAAGGCTGAACGCTATGTTCCCGTCCGTCGGGAGTTGATAATGCAGGGTGCCGCCGTCCACGTAGATGTCCAACGGTTGCTGCTGGTCTCGAACGGCAAGATCGGTGCCGTCGCCCACGAAATGCAGCGTATCGGCGCTCTTGAAGCTGACCTCGTTGATGGCCGACCAAACGCTTCCGCTCTTGGCTCTGGCTTTGAGCGTGCCTTTCCCGATGATGGTCAACGCTTTGGCATATGTCCTGGACGAGCTGTTCAATGCCCCGCCCGTCAAACGCGGGTCTGTTCCGTCAATGGTGTAATAAATGGTGCCGGTAGGGGCTGAAATCGTTACGGAAACTGGATTCGCAATTTCACCACCTCGGGTATTGTAAGATGGTGCATCCACCGTCGAAACGAACCCAGCTGTTTTGAGTTGATTGAAGACCGTGGTGGTCCGAACAGGAAAATAGTCGTTCAACAGGTAGTTGCGTCTGGGAATCCAGGCATTGTTCAATCCGTACAAGGTGGTGCAACCCGTGTATTTGACAATATCCCGGCCGTAGTCGCCCCATCTGGCGGATTCAGCAATCATGGCAGTGTCGAACCGGCCAGCCATCTGCGCATACCGGTAGATGGTGTTTTCGGCCGTCAAGGCACCCCCGTTGAAAAAGTGCTTCTGAATGCGGTCCGACACCAGCATCTTGAAATCGGCGTCCGCTTTGAGTGCATTGAACATCTTGGTCGGCATGCCATCCGACAAGGTGACTCTGTTGATGGTGACGTCCGTCAGGCTCGTTTCGGCATCCCAACTGAAATATCGGAAACCCTGGTCGGGCGAAACCGTGCTTCTGGCCGTGAACCAATTGTTCTTGTCCCAATCCATGTTTCCGATGTAGAAGTTCATCAGCATGTAATCGATAAAGTTCACGCAATCCAACTGCTTACCAGCCAATAAATTGCTGTATTTCCCAGCCGTTGCGTTGGCGGTCATGGCGGTATAATTGGTCAACGCTCCGTCCACAAGCACATCGTCGTTGACAACGTCGTAATCCACATCATTTCCGCCCAAATAGGACGCCATGAAGTCGTTGTTGAATTTTTCGGTCAGGTCGAACACGCCCCAGTACAGTCCGTTCAGATATACATGAACAAATTTGTCATGGCCTGAAACCTGATCCATGTCTTGCTGCAACTTTCGAGAGAAAGCATCGGTCAAATTTTGCGCGCCTGTTCGTTGCACTTCCGCATTGTGCAGCCAGGAATAGTTCATGGATGCCCGTACAATGAGGTGGTCGAACCGATCGGTCGCCTTTTTCTCGTCGAACACCTTGAAATTCAGTTTGGAAGGTCCGTAATCGCTTCGAAAGGAGAACCTAAAAGAATGTTTGGGCGTGTTGTAGGCCTTTCGACCATTTCCGCCGTGAAGCAACAAGGCGCAATTGATTTGAAACTGGCTGCTGTCCGAAGGATCAAAATACTCGACCGAGGCCGGCCGTTCCCAATCTACGCCTAATTTCGTGTTGGTCGTGTTGTAGCTGTCTTTCGCAACGTCGCCGGTGTAGATGTAGATGCCACCCGTATCGGGGTTGATGGAGTACGAAAACAAATAACTCGGATTGGTTACGATGGAAATTGTTGGTATGGAAGTCAACGCTTCGTTCATCAAATTCTTGTATTCCGTACTGTTGCAAACTTCCGGATCCATTTCATAATCGGCTGGAACACGTTTGCCTGCGACAATACCGCTGTTGTAAAGATTGTATTGGGCAGTTCCCCATTCCGTCGGATACCCGGCCGGTGTATTGGACTGATTGACAATGTCGGCGGTAAAGAAATAGGTGTTCGATACGACGGAACTGACGGTGTTGCCTTTGACGCAGACGGCGCTGACCGGGGTGGTTTTGGAAATGGTGATGGGACCTTTATATGGATTTCCAACCGTAGCGGTGGGTCGTATGCCGTCCATCGTGTATAAAATCTTGGCGGTTGGGTCTGAAACCGAAAGGGACAACGTAAATGGTTTGGCATGGAATCCGCGTTCAACACTAAATACTGGAGTAAGAATTTGAGAACCAATGGAATTGCTGGCACCTGGCGTTGGTGTTTGAAAATAAGTTTGTTGGCCTTGATACAGCCCGTATGATACGTTCGATTGCTGCGCTGGAAAGTTCGGAGCGTATTCAAACGAGATAATAGTGGTGTCGGGTTCCACCAATGCCAGGTATTCGCCGCTTCCGGACAGTTTGAAATTGGTATGCAGTTCGCCGTTGGAAGCCACGACATCTTTTCCCGACGCCCAAACCAACAAATACTGACCAGCTCCGAGGGATACGGTTGGAAAGGTCCATTTGCCATGGTTGGAGGCATCGTCTGTCAAATGCCATCCAGTCAGGTCTATGGAGGCTTCTCCAGGATTGTACAATTCGATCCAATCGGAATAATCTCCATCCACATCGGTTTTGATGCTGCTGTTCAACGCCATGAATTCCGTGATGATCACTTGTTGCGTGACAGTGGCATTCAACGAGTAGGCGAGGAAGGCAATGTTGGCGAGTACAAGGATTTTCTTAAAAAGTCGATTCATGGAAGGTTCGGTATCTAAACAAAGGATTAATGCTGGATTCGGGCAAAGAAAACTAAAAAATGCGCAGCAATCAAGTCTAAAAGGCTAGTTCTTAGTATTTTCTGTACTGACGCTGTGCTGAACCCAACGATATTCGGTGTGGAATGTCCCGAAGCACCAACATTATTTTTACTTTTGTAGGACACAACTAAAAAACAGGACGATGAATACCCGGATTCTTCTTTGGGCGGCATTGCTTTTTGTAGGCATGCCCTTGGTTCATGCGCAGATCGGCACTCGTTTCCCTTCTGAACGCAAAGTCATCAAGGATCCCGTGACGGGGCAGAAGCTTATATTCCTGACCAGCCAACAGGGCAAGGGCGATGGAAAAATCTATCAAACCCACAATCAATGGACATCGGACGGCAAATGGGTCATTTTCCGCTCCGAACGTGCACACGGTGAAGTGATGGCCGTGAATGAAAAAACCGGGGCCATGGTTCAGGTGAGCGAAGGCGGATACACCGGCATGCTGAACGTCGCCCGTAAGTCCATGAAGTTGTATTTCATGCGGAACGTGCCCAACCACGACGACACCTTATTTATGGAGCGCGAAAAAGCAAGACCAACCCCGACGGAAACCGTTGGAAACGAGCCGTTGTCGAAAGACAGCCTGCAACGTTTAGTGCGGCCAAAAAATCCACGGGGGCCTGAAGGCGTTCTGCCCGGCATGCCGCGTTTTCGCTACATTCCTGCGCCCAGGGAAGTGCAAATTGTCGAGGTGGACTTGGGTAAAGTGTTCAGCGACAGCGAAAAAGGAGTCATGAAAAAAGCGTCCGATTACCAGCGGGTTTGTGGAACGACTCCGGCCAGCATCGGGGCGGGAGGCGACATGGCGTTGGACGGTAGTGAAAACTTAGTGTATTTTAGGGAAGGCAAGGAGGAAGCTGCCAGGCATTTGCCGGACAGTGTCAAGATAGAACCGAATTTTGGACCCCGCAACATGGGGGCAGGGCCTTCGGGCATCGCCAGCATGGATCTTACGACCGGTCAAATACGGCATGTCGTTTCCGTGCCGTTCCAAATCGGTCACATCCAGGGCAATTCCTGGACGCCGGGTGAAGCCGTTTTTTGCTGGGAAACCGGTGGAAAGGCGCCGCAGCGTACCTGGTACGTCAAGGCGGACGGTTCCGGTTTGCGGCCGCTTTACCCGGAAGCCTCCTACGAATGGATCACGCACGAAGCGGTGATTGGGCCGGACGAAGTGGCCATCGCCATCTTGGGGCATCGCAAAATTGTGAGGGACACGGTAGGGCTGAAACCGGACCCGACGAACCCGGGCCAAGAAACTGGCTGGGGCGTTTGTGGCACGCGCGAAAAACCGAGCGGCCTGGGCATTGTGAACATCCGAACCGGTGAGATGATGATCGTGGGCCAAACCGACAGCGGAAGCGGCTTTTGGCATGTCTCGGGTTCAGCCGACGGGCGCTTTGCCGTGGGGGACGATTTCAGCCGAAGCCTCTATTTGATCAATCGTAAAACACGGGAGATGATGCTGCTCACTACCGGACACAAGGTCACGGCGGCCGACCATCCGCACCCCACGTTCAGTTCGGACGGCACCAAAATTGAAATACAGTCCGCCATGCTTTCGGCCGACGGGCACTCCATGAACATCTGTGTGATTCCGGTTCCAAAAGCATGGTTGAAAAAAAATAAATGAATATGAAGATTTTAAAAATTTCGGGCATCGTACTGGGTGTCCTGCTGGCTATCCTGATTATCTTGCCCTTCGCCTTCAAGGGCAAAGTGAGCGGCATCATCCAGAAACAGGCCGACAAGTATCTGAATGCCAAAATGACGTTCGACGGTTTGAGCCTCAACTTGTTCAGCAATTTTCCGAATATCACGGCCTCGCTCAACGATTTCATGATCGTGGGGACCGATTCCTTCGCCCACGACACCTTGGTTTACTCCAAATCCGCCCGGTTGGCCATCAACTTGAAAAGCCTGATGACCGACAACGGTTTCCGCATCAAAAAAGTGGAACTCAAGGACGCCAAGGTGCACATCAAATGGCTGGCCACGGGCGAGGCAAACTGGCGGGTCATGAAGCCGGACACCATGCCGGTAGATCCCAACGCCGACACCACGGCGATGCATTTTGAGCTGGACAAGGTGGTGCTCACCAACGCCCGCGTCATCTACGAGGACCACAAACACGACATGCTGGCCGATCTCAAGGGTTGGAACGGTTCGCTCAGCGGCGACCTTTCCTCCAGCATCACCACGATTTCCACCGAGTCGGTCATCGAGTCGCTGAACTACACGCTTTGGGGCATGCCCATCCTCAAGGACGTCAAGATGGATTTTCAACTCACCTTCGATGCCGATTTGGACAAGTACATTTTCAATTTCAAGTCGAACAAGATTTTGCTGAACGCTGTCGAATTGGGCTTCGGGGGCCGAATTTCCCTGCCGGGCGACAACATCGATTTCGACCTCAAGGCGAATACTTCCAAAGTGACGTTCAAGCAGTTCCTGTCGTTGGTCCCGGCGTTCTACACCAAAGATTTCAGCTCCATGAAAACGGCTGGAAACTTGAAACTGGACTTTTTCATGAAGGGTTTGATGACCGATTTGGACTGGCCTGCCTTTGGCTTCAAGCTGCTGGTGGAGAACGCCATGTTCCAGTATCCTTCATTGCCCAAGTCCGTACAAGACATTCAAATTGCCTGCAACATCGTCAATCCGGGCGGAACCATGGACAAAACGGTGGTGGATTTATCGAAATTCCACGTGAACATGGCTGGAAACACCTTCAATTTGACTGCTCACGTGGCCACGCCAAAGAGCGACCCCGACGTGAGGGGAACTCTGGCCGGGATGCTCAACCTTGGCATGATCAAAGAGGTTTACCCCCTGGACAAAAACACGAAGCTTCAAGGAACGATTTCAGCCAACATGATGGCGGCCGGCAGGATGTCCTGGATTGATACGAAACAATACGACAAGTTCCTGCTGAAAGGGGCCCTGGCGGTTCGTGGGATCCAATACAAGTCCGAAGGCATGCCCGAGGTGAACGTGCAGACCGCCAAGTTGGACTTCACCCCGCAAAACGTGCATTTGACCAATGTATCCGTGCTGCTGGGCAAGAACGATGTGCAGGCGAGCGGCTCGCTCAGCAACATGCTGGGCTGGTTCATGCACGACGAGGTGCTTTCCGGAGCGTTGCAGTTGCAATCCAGTTCCTTGAACCTAAACGATTTCATGTCGGGTGAATCCACGACTTCAGCCGATACGACTTCGATGACAGCGTTTGTGATTCCGCAAAACCTGGATTTGAGTCTTAGTGCGACGGGCAAGAAAATTTATTTCAACAGCTTGATATTGAGCAATGCCAAAGCGGATTTGACGGTGAAGAAGGGCAGGGTTTCTATCAATGATTTGTCAGCCAACGCATTGGGCGGTTCCATCGGAGTCAAAGGCTATTACGAAGCCTTGAACCCGGAAAAGCCGAACGTGGCTTTCGGCCTCGATTTGAAAACGGTTTCGTTTGCACAGACCTTTACTTCGTTTGAGTTCGTCAAGAAAATCGCACCGATCTTTGAGAACGTCAACGGGAATTATTCGCTCAAGATGGATTTCAATACCTCACTGGACAAGCAGCTGAATCCGGATTTGAAGGCGTTGAACGGGTCGGGTCTGTTGCAATCCAGCGGCGTATTCGTTTCGAACCTCAAAGTGCTGGACGTGCTGGCCACGACGTTGAAAAATGAGAAACTGCGCACATTGGCGCCAAAAGACCTGAACATTCCGTTCAAAATCAGCGACGGCAAAGTGACGACTTCGCCCTTCACCATCCATGTGGACGGCATCGATTTGGAACTGGGCGGCATCACGGGACTGGACAAGAGCATCGACTACAAACTGGGTGTGACCTTGCCTGCCAACAAATCGGTAGTTGGCGTCTCCAAGTTCCAAGGGACCATCAAGGGCACGTTCAGCAAGCCATCCATCAAATTGAATGTGGCTGAAGTGGCTCAAAAAGCAGCCGTCAAACTGGCCGACCAGGCGCTGAAATCCACCATCGGGACCAACACGGCTGAAACCAAGGCCAAGATTGATGCCGAAATCGATAAAAAAGCGGAAATTTTGCGCACGCAAGCCAAAGCGGCCGGCGACAAGCTTATTGAGGAAGCGGTTGCTCAGGGCGACAAACTCATTGCCAAAACCAGCAATCCATTGTTGAAAGTGGCAGCCAAAGCAACGGCCGCACAATTGAAAAAAGAAGCGGAAAAGAAGGCTGCCAGCTTGATGACGGATGCCGAAGCCCAAATTAAGCGTTTGGCTGCCGAAGCACAGGCAAAGCATGACTAAAGATTAAAAAATGCGAAAATAATCTGATTTTTTGTTGGATTTTAGTGTCATTTAGTGATATTTTCATACTTTAGCGACCAGTTATACCTTTAAATCAAATCATGATATGAGCACAAAGTCACCCAAGCCGTTAGTCAAGTTTTATTCCGGAGAAGAGCTGCCGCTTGAACTCCACAAAGTCCGCATCGTTCAAAAACTTCACCTGGTTCCCATCGAACGCAGGTTGGAAGCCCTCAACGAAGGCGGTTACAATACGTTCCAACTCAAAACCACCGATGTTTTTCTGGACATGCTGACCGACTCGGGCACGAATGCCATGAGCGACAATCAATTGTCCGCCATGATGCAAGCCGATGACGCGTATGCCGGTTCACAAAGTTTCTACCGTTTGTTAAAGGCCGTTGAAGACGTCCTCGGCACCAAATATTTCCTTCCCGTACACCAGGGTCGTGCAGCCGAAAACATCCTGAGTACGGCGTATGTCAACAAGACCAGCCTGGTGCCCATGAACTACCATTTCACCACGGCCATGGCCCACATCACCCAGAACGGTGGCCGCATTGTGGAACTGCTGTATCCGGAAGCCTACGTGATCAATTCTGTTCATCCGTTTAAAGGCAACATGAACATCGAAGCCTTGGAAGAATGCATCCAACGCACCGGCCGTGAACACATCCCGTTTATACGCATGGAAGCCTCGACCAACCTCATCGGTGGTCAGCCCTTCTCCGTACAAAACATGCGTGACGTTCGTGCCATCGCCGACAAATACAAAATCCGCGTGGTTCTTGACGCCAGCTTGTTGGGTGAAAACGCTTACTTGGTGAAACAACGCGAAAAAGAATTCATGAACAAGTCGATGCAGGAAATCATCCAGACCTTTACCGGCATGGCCGACATCGTCTATTTCTCCGCACGCAAGATCACCTCTTCCCGCGGTGGTGGCATCTGCACCAACCAGGAAGGCATTTACAAGGAATTGGAAGCCTTGGTTCCCCTGTACGAAGGTTTCACCACCTATGGTGGCATCTCCATCCGCGAAATCGAAGCCATGGCCGTGGGTTTGTATGAAACCCTGGACGAAACCATGATTTGCCAGAGCCCCTCCTTCATCAAATATTTGGTGGACGAATCCATGAAAAAAAGCATTCCGATGATCACACCAGCCGGGGTGCTCGGTGCCCACGTGGATGCCATGAGTTTCTGCAAACATATTCCGCAGACCGAATATCCCGCAGGCGCCTTGGCTGCCGCATTCTTCCTCATTTCCGGCGTTCGCGGCATGGAACGCGGTTCCATCTCCAACCAACGCGACGAAGAAGGCAATGAAACCTACGCCGACATGGAACTGCTCCGTCTGGCCGTGCCCCGTCGGGTATTCACGCTCTCCCAGATCAAGTACGTCATTGACCGTTTGTCCTGGTTGTTCGACAACCGCGAACTCATCGGCGGTTTGAAATTCACCTACGAACCCACCGTGCTTCGCTTCTTCATGGGTAAACTGGCTCCAACCTCCGACTGGCCCACCAAGTTGATGGCCAAGTTCCGTCAAGACTTCGGCGACAGCTTATAGGCTGAAACCCCTTTGTAAAGAATGTCCGGCAATGAAAATTGTCGGACATTTCTAAATCGCCTTCCTGCGCAAAATAATCTTACTCTTGTAAGCGGCTGTGATCTTGTTTAGAAACGCCATGAAATCCGGAAAATCCGATGCCTTGTATTTTCCGGAATGGATATCGGCTATTTGGACGATTTGAATTACATTGCCTTGAATCGTCACCTTTGAAGTGAATTTCCCAAATCGGCCGAATTCCTCAACAAGGTTCGGTAGGTTCTCCACTTCGTACGAATCGGGTATGTGAATGCGGATGCTATCTGCATCACGGAATCCCTTGTAAATGTGGAGGTCCAAAACTCGTTTATTCTTTCGCAACGCATCGTAACCAGAGCGGAAAATATTTACGGGCAAGAACAAACGGTTTCCAGTTTTACTGCCATACAGTGGCGTTGACCAGTTGTAGTCCACCTTGATGTTCGGATTAGCCGATTTGTATTCTGTGGCTTTGTAGGACCCCAAAGTTACACTGGGCAAATGGATGTCCTCTCTGAGATTGTCGGATTGATCGCTGGACTTAGCTCGGGGAAACCAGAAATAGTCTTCGTAAATCTTGACTCGACAGTCCTTATACATGTTTACATTCGCACTTCCATCGGTTGCCAGGTTCACATTCGCAACGTGCATCTCCACATTCAGCGAATCCGCATAATCGGGCAGGCGCTCCATCACCCCACCATCCTTTAGGCAAACCAAGACTTCGTGACCGGCTATACCATCGTGAACGTAACCGAAGGGCAATCGGGGATTGGTGCATTCCAACCAAAGTGTATCCTCCTTCAAAGGTACTTTCAAGATAACGTGGTTCATTTCCGTAAAGTTTGGAAAATCGGACATCAGATCTTTTTGTTTCTCATCATACCGGATGGTGCAGTATTCGGAATTGATGTTTAAAAATGCCAACATGGACTTCAGGTAATTGGTCAACGCCTTGCAGTCTCCGAATCCGGTTTTATTCACTTCCATGGCTGACATGGGTTGATAACCGCCAATTCCAAGCTGAATGCTCACATAACGGGTAGTTTCGCCCAAATAGTCGTACAGGGTATGAACACGATCCCGGTCTGTTTTGTCATTCTTGGTCAGGTCTATAATTTTGGCCTTTACGGTTTCAGGCAACAAATCCCTTCCGTTTGTCAGGCCAAAGGACCATTTCCCCAAGTCGCTCCAAGTGGAAATGGATCCGGGAACACCATCATAGACGAATTCACTTGGAGCCAGTAGTACAGTAGGTGTCAGTTCATCAAGTGGAGGATTGAGCGGTTCAGATTCGACTGCTTTCAAGTTTGCTACGTTCCAAACCCAGGTGGTCACCCCTTTTTCAGTGCTTACCTTCGCTTCGGGCATTTTGTTGAGCGACTTGATGCGCGGCTTGATGCTTTCTGGCAACTGAACATGGTAGTGGTACCGCTGCACCGATTGATAAAAGGTGCCTATCGGTGCGAAATAACCGTAATTCAGTATTCCATTCTTGAGTGAAACTTCGTAATCGTAACGAATGGTGAAGGGTATGCTTGGTGCTTTGCACTCGAAATACGTGATTTTATTGTCCGAAGCCAACTCGGAGGAATATTCTGAGGACATCAGGTCGGATTTTCCATATTTTTTGAGGAGTATTCCGTTCGCATCGTACAATTTGGCCGAAAACGACTTGAGTTCCCTGAACGAATCGCCGTTGAACTTGAAAATGGCGTCGCTCTCTCCTTTTTCGTCCAAAACAGTCACGGCGTAGCTGTCCGTACGCTTGCCCGATTTGATGCTGCTGATTTCAATCGACTCATCGTCGAACCGCAAGACGGAATATGCATTTGTTTTAAGCGAATCGGGAATGCTAGCCATCGACAAGTCCTGAGCAGATACTAAAGCTGCTGACATCCATGCCAACACTACAACCTTACATTTGAAGGGTTCCATATCAAGATTTTTTCTTGAGGACCAGCATTTCCATATTTTTTGCCACAGCCTGACCATAAAAATCACGCACGATGGGATAGTCTGTTTCCGGATAAATGGTCTGCATCAATTGGAAGGCATATTTGACAATCACTGTATTTCCCGTCTGTTGTGCCAAGAACTGACAACTGGCCTTGTTTCCGGTGATGACGTATTTGACCGACTTCGGCAATTCCTCCAGCTGATAGTTGTCGGGAATCTCGATGCTGCAAATGGTCTGGTAACCCGTCGTGTAGCCGAATTCTACCGGTAGTTTCCGATCCGTTTGGGTGAATTCGTTCTCCGTCAGATGCTTAAATACCATGGGATTCAAGTAGATGTAGTCACCGGTAAGTTCCAATTGTTTGTTGAACACCATCCGTTCGTTCACCATGGAAGACTTGGGTTCCTTGTCACTCACATCAAAGCTGTCCACCACCACGTCGTAGTGATTTTGAATCTGCTTGATGAAATCCATGGAATCTTTTGCAGAGGCGAACCTACTTTTATACTCATATGCCAACTGATTGGTATAATAGGTTTTTCGAACGCCGCTCAACAAGCCGTTCTTGTCCAACTTTGCCTGGATGGTGGATATCTGAAAGTTGCGGGTGAGTTTGCTCAGATCCACCCATTTTTCCAATACTCTGTCGTCGTACACGCGTGCTTTATCTACCAGAAGATTGATTGGCAACACGTTCACACCGCCGTATTTGGACGAACCGTCCATGTAGTAAATGCTGCTGTCTTTGGTCATTGCTGCGACCACGAACGTACTCAATTTGCTGATGGACGGGTGGGAGATGGGCAGCCGACCGTTGGTGCGACGGCTCAGCAGAATGGGATAGGTTTGGTATCCAGCATCACGAAGTACGCTCATTATCAAATAGTTGATTTGTGCATTGCTGCCAGTGCCGTTTTTAACGGCATCCTTGGGATTGTCACCGATTAGCACGTAATTTTCGTTCCAACGGACTTGCTTCTTCACAAAATCGTACAACAATTCAATCTTTTCTTTGTCGTCGGTCACGTTTTCGACCAATTTGGCGGTCTCTGCCTTCCAAGGGTTCGGGGTTTTAAGGAACAGAGGCATGTCGGTTTCATCCCTGATGGTCTTTTCCAAATCTTCCCAGGTGAGTGTGAAAGGCTTGTATCTCTCGTTCGGGAAGCGGGTGCCTCTCAGTTCGTATCGTACTCCCGAAAGGTAGTCATCCAGACACCAAACGTAGTTTTCGTCATGAAGTGCCGGTATGTCCTGTGCGACACATCGGATATGACGGATATTGCAGGAAATGAGTGCGGGACTTCCGTTCGAATCCAATCCGAGGTTGAACTGCGTATTCTCCTGATTTTCCTTGATGTCCAGCATTTCGAAACCCTTGACTGAAATGTTGTATTCAAAATATTCCGGTATGGAAATGTCGTAATTGTTGTTTAGTACGGGAATGTCTCGTTGGATGTCCCAATCGGGCAGAAAATAGACATGATCGGTGCTGAGCACGTATTTGAATTCAATGACGGAACCTACGTTGACCTCGGGCATGGAAAATTTAAGCCGGTGGTAATTCTTGCTGATGGTCTCTTCAAAGAGATAATCCTTGTCCAATTTTGTCTTGACCACCTTGCCGTTAATCAGATTGTACGTCCAAGCTTCCATGCCGGCAATGGACTCACGATCACCGTTCGTGCGGTAATAGAACGGAATTTCGATGGTTCCCTCGCTTTTGCCTTCTGTCTTTAGAATCTTGATTTTCACTGAGATATAATGGTTGACTCGAAATCCCGTTCCGGAATTGTACGTATAATTGGTCGAACGTTGTTGGTAAAGAACGACGGCTCTAGCGGAAGTATCTTTTGGGTAACTGGTCATTGCCAACTCTTCGTTGGTCACTTTGCCCCATTTTTGACTAACATCGGATGCGGACAAATTTTGGGATTGGGCAGGCAGGATGAAGCATGCCAGTAGGACCGTCAGGATTAATGTTCTCATGGTTAATGATTTTGATAGGGCTGCAGCTCGTTCACATTAAAGATATTCAATATTCACAAATCTATTAAAATAAACTCAAAAAAAAGAACAACCCTTGATAATTTCCTTACAAGATTAAAAATTGTAAAAAAGATGCATGGAAACACTCCAAATGTTACTTTTGTGAGCCTCATGCGTCTTAATGACATTCAAGACCTTAACGCTTACTCAATGAAACCACTGCTAGCAACACTTTGCTGTCTGTTCTTGACCCTGTCAACCTTCGCGACCGTAAAAAAAAATGTGGAAGCCCTTCGGATTACGACACCCTTGACCATTGACGCTGTTCTGGATGAGGCGGTCTATTCTCAAGTCGCACCCGCTACAGATTTCACACAGTTGCAGCCCTACAACGGAAAACCTTCGATGCAACCTACCAAAGCTTGGTTCTTTTACGACGAGAACGCCATTTACGTGGGTGCCATGTTGTACGACAGCCACCCCGACAGCATTTTCAACTTCTTGTCTGAACGCGACAACATAGGCACTTCCGATTATTTCGGGGTCTATTTCGACCCTTACAACCAAGGCCAGTTATCCTATGGTTTCTTTTTGACACCGGCAGGCGTGCAAATCGACATCAAGGCGATCAAGACCAGCGACGGCGACAACGAAACCGACAGCTGGGATGCCGTGTGGGAAAGCAAGACTCGCATCACGGACAAGGGTTGGGTCGTGGAACTGCGTATACCGTATTCAGCCTTGCGGTTTTCGGGGAATGCCGCCAGCGACTGGGGTTTGAACATGTTTCGCAACATTCGTCGGTACAATTCCAACAATTCCTGGAGCAACATCGACCGCAAAATTTCGGGCTTCATCCATCAGGAAGGCACACTGAGCGGGCTCCATGACATCAAGCCACCGATTCGACTATCATTAAGTCCTTACTTGGCAGGATATTATGAGAATAAAAGTGAAGGCTCCGGGTTCATGTACAAAGGTGGGCTCGATTTGAAATACGGCATCAATGAGAGCTTCACATTGGACATGATGTTGGTGCCCGATTTCGGTCAGGTGCAAAGCGACGACCACAAGTTGAACCTGAGCCCCTATGAATTGTATTACAACGAAAAGCGGCAGTTTTTTACGGAAGGGACCGAACTTTTTGACCGGGGAGGCATCTTTTATTCGCGACGCATCGGGGCTTCACCCAAATTTTCCGCCTGGGACTTAAAGACGGATCGAGAGGAAGTCACGACCAATCCAAGTGAAACACAATTGGTCAATGCCACCAAGATTTCAGGCAGGACCAGTTCCGGACTCGGCATCGGCATGCTCAACGCCATGACGTTGCCGGCCTATGCCACGCTCACTGACACGGTTAGCAACAGTCAACGTAGGGTTCAGGTTCAGCCATTTACAAATTATAATGTGACTGTGTTTGACCAATCGTTGAAAAACAATTCCTATGTGAGTCTCATCAATACGAATGTGACCCTATTCGGAAATCCGTTCAGGGCCAATGTCACCGCAACGGAGTTCGTGCTTCGAAACAAACAGATGACTTGGGCGCTCACCGGTAAGGGCGGTGTGAGTTTGCGCGGGGACAGCAGCATGAAGGCCGGATATGCCGGATACTTGGGTTTGGATAAAAACAAGGGAAGCGTTCATTTTGGCGTGTCGCAATCGTTTTTTGACGATAAGATCAACATCAACGACTTGGGTTATCTGCAACGGAACAATGAGTTGGTGTCGCAAGGCTATGTGTATTACCAAAAAACCGAACCTTTTTGGATTTTTAGGGATATCAACGGCAATGTTTGGGCCGATTGCGGACGGATGTACAACCCTTGGGCCTTTTCGAAGATTGAAACTGGGTTCAATGTGAACATGAATTTCATGAACAACTGGTATTTCTTTTGGGGGGCCGGCATTCAGGGTGATTCCCACGATTACTACGAAACTCGGACCATCGGACGGTACTATTTGAGCCCCAAACATTATTGGCACGATTTCAGCATCAATTCCGACTGGCGGAAGCCGCTTAGTTTTTCCTTGAACTTTGGAGGGAACAAGCGAATGGAAACCGACGAGTGGGGTTATTACGGCAATCTGGGTGTTGACTTGCGGGTAGGTCAACATGTTGGGTTCAGTTACAGTGCCAATTTCTCCCAACAGCTGAACGGGTATGGTTACTATATCAAGGACGGAAACAACATCATCTTCTCCAAACGCAACGTGGGCACCATCAGCAACGTATTGAACGCATCCTATGTGATCAACAACAAGATGAGCGTGAACCTTCGTGCCCGCCACTATTGGTCGTCTGCCAAGAACAACGCCTTTGGAGCCTTGCAGCCGGACGGGAAACTGCTGGTTTTGCCGGCCTATACCGGTGACGACCAAAATTACAACACATTCACCGTGGACGCCTATTACAAATGGGTGTTCGCACCGGGCTCGGAATTGGTTTTTGCTTGGAAAAATTCAGGAGAATCCTACCAAACTTCGGTTCTGAACAGGTATCAAGACAACTTGGAAAAGAGTTTGGAGAATCAGATGAACAGCCTTTCTTTGAAAGTGCTCTATTACATCGATTACAACTTGCTTCGGAATCGTTTGAAAAAGTAGTTCAGTCGTTCTCCTGCGGCAGCACCATGTAGTGCATCTGACGCAGGATTTGTCCCTGACGGCGGATGATGTAGCCCGATGGATGCTCCGAGTTGAAGCGTCTGGGATTGGGCAGGGTTGCGGCAATCAACGCAGCTTGACGACGGGTCAGTCTCGATGCCGTCGTGTTGAAGTGATACCTGGCCACGGATTCAGCCCCGTAAATGCCGTTGCCCGTTTCCATGGAGTTCAGATATACTTCCAAAATGCGGTCCTTGCTCCAGAAAACTTCGATGAGCACGGTGAAATAGACTTCCAACCCTTTCCGATACCAGGAGGAACGCGGCCAGAGGAACACGTTCTTGGCCGTTTGCTGGCTGATGGTGCTGGCACCGCGCGGCCGTTTGCGGTATTGGTTCTGACGGATGGCTTTTTGGATTTGCTGCGTATCAAACCCCCAATGTTGGAAAAACCGCTGGTCTTCGGATGCAATGACGGCACGTTTCAAATTATTCGAAATGTTGTCGCTCGACTCCCAATCGTGGTGCCACACCAACCGGTCACCGCTGAAAAGCTGTTCGACCGTCCGTATGATCATCAACGGTGTCACCACAACGGGTACAAAACGGTAAACGACTACTGCCAGGAGAGTGGAAGCAAAGAAAAGTACAATCAGTTTGCGAAGGAAGCGAAGGATTTTTCTGAACATGGATGCATGGTTGATGTACAAATATAGATTAAAAATTTTGTGTTTCAGAAAAACTTCCACTACTTTAGCATGGAAACTATTAACAACAGAAAGTACTATGAAACATTCGATAGAAGCTGCCTGGAAAGGCAAGATGAAGTTTGAGGCTGAACTGGATGGTCATTCTATCCTGCTGGATGCCGGTGTGGATGGTGGTGGTGAAGACGCAGGTCCTCGTCCCAAAAAACTGATGATGCTGGCTTTGGCCGGTTGTACGGGTATGGATGTGGTGTCCCTGCTCAACAAGATGCGGGTCGAATTCGACGATGTGAGCATTCAGGTGGATGCCAATGTGACCGACGAACATCCCAAGCATTACGACGCGATGCACATCACGTATCGTTTCAAAGGGAAGAACCTGCCCATGGAAAAACTCCAGAAAGTGGTGGAGATGTCGCAAGAAAAATATTGTGGTGTTTCTGCCGCCTATAAAAAAGGGATGGCGGTCACTTGGGAAATCGTCGTGGTGCCCGAATAGTCACGATAGCAGCATTTACTCCAAAAAAGCTCCCATCAAGGAGCTTTTTTACATTTTGCGTACTCATTTGTACGAATGGAACAAGTCGTTTTGAGGTTTTGGTGGCATCTTTGCGCCATCAACCTCCTAAACCTCTTCTTTATGAAAACACGATTGTTCGTTTCTGCCCTCATTGTATGGTCACTTTGCTTTATGACCTCTTGTGATTCATCAGGAGTCACTGGCGATACCACAAACTATTGGGCTTCCAATTCACTGGTCAGAATGCAACTTCATGGTGCGGTGCACACCATGACAAAAACAGTTGGGCAGGACGTATTGGTTTACACATTCAATACCGACGGTAACCTTGTCTCGGAATCGACGACCGGTTTGAGCGGCAATTACTCGACAACGTACACGTATCAAAATGGGAAATTGATTTCCACTACCAATGGAAACTCGACCACGACCTTTGAATATGGGAATACCGGAAAATACATTCCTGAAATGCCGTTTCATATTTACATGATGGGGCTGGTACCCGAGTTGTCGGCCATGATCAACTCCAACTACCGTACGGACTACATTTTTCACGGAACCGACTTGTGGCTGATCACTTCTGCTCAGGGCATACCCACCGACACCACCGTATTTCAATATACCGGAAGCTATCCCACCAGCTCAACTTTGTACAGCGATGCCACGAATCACAGCACCATTGGCATGACCTATGCGGACAATGGGATGTTCAAAACGTATACGGAACATTATTCAGGACCGAGTTACCTCGAAAACAGTGTGGTCAGCTTTTTGGCGGACGATGTTTTTCAGTTGGAACACAATGTGGTTTCCACCAACACATATGAGAACGAAACAAACAACTCTACGACCAATTTCACTTACAACGACCATCAGGACATGACCGAACAATCTTCCGAAACATGGTCGTCGCAATGGTCGGATTATGTGTACGACAGCACCGGAAACTGGACCAGCCGCAAGACGCGCAGTTCCTCGCAAGGTGTCTGGGGTGATTATACTACCGAAACGCGCAGCCTCACCTATTATTGAGCCCCTCCGTACTTTGAAAAAAAGCCCCTGAGCATTCTTGCTCAAGGGCTTTTTCAATTAAAGTGGGTGCTTAAAGCTTTACATGGAAAACCTGCAGGGAGTTTGGCGGAAGTGTCAAACCAAACGAGCCGCTCACATGGAGTTTGCTTTCCTTGGGTATGATCGTATCCGGCGCTTTGACGGAGTTCCGTTGCTTGGCTTCTCCGGTGAGTGTGGTCAGTTTGACATCCTGTTCAGCCGAAAGTCCATTTAAGGAAATGGCCGATTTAAGTTCCTTGGAACCGGCATTCACTACCTTGAATATAAGCTCATTGGCTTTGGTGTCTTTAACGACTGAAGTCGTGACCGGACCTTCTGGGGCTGGTACTTCAAAGAGGAGGACGTCGTCGATATAACATTTCACGCTGGCGCCGTTCACCTCGATCTTGATGGTATACCAGCGGTTGCTTTCAATGTGACCGCCTTTGGTGAATAGGGTGGACTTGGCGCCGTTCATACAAGTTTCCACCGCATTCTGGGTGTTGCCCCAGCCGCCAATGTTCAACCAGCAGTAGTTTCTGGAATCGGTGTAGGCGAAGGGAATGATGAAGCCTTCGGCTCCAGAAACCTTGCGGGCCCGAACCGTCATGGTGTAGTTGCCGGTCAGCACCGGGGTGTTGCAGACGCTCCATGCCGGATCCTTTTCGGCGGTTTCGGCATAGATTCCGTTCGATGCGCCAAAGTCGCCGCTCAAGGCTGTCCAGTTGATGGCACCATTTTGGAAGTTTTCTTCGATCAGCGTTTTGCCGTCGGACACAACTTTTAGGTCGTCGAATTCAGCCTGTGTGAGCCAGGAACCGACACCGACCTTGCCGGTGTAGTTCACTTGTGAAGCTGTAAAGCCGGATTCGTAAGCGACCGTGCTGTTCAGGTACCTGTCACCGGCATTTTGGCCGTAGAGCTGCTGTACATAATAACTGGCGGTTTTCGAAATTCGGGTGTTGTCGAAGCGAATGAGATCCGGATGCCACTGGTTATTGTTCTCGCGACAAAGCAGGGGAGCATAGCAGGCGAACTGGATGATGTCGGCATTGCGTTCAGCCCCGGTCAGGTAAGCGGCTTCGGCTATGGCGTTGGCCAACAGGTCGTTCTGCGAGGCGTATTCGCCCATGAACACTTTGGGTCCGTTGCGGTCGTAGCTGTCGTAGCGGTGGTTGTTGTTGAGAAACCAGTTCGGCCCCATGTAATAATGTTCGTCCAAGGCATAGACCTTATTTTCCGTACCAAATTTCCACAAGCTGTCGAAATAACTGCCGGAGGCTGCCACACCTGAGGTGCCAAGTACTTTGATGTCGGGGCAGTTTTTCTTCATGGCTGCCTCAAAAAGCGGGAAACGTTCCCTGAAGGCAGGTATGTCGTCTTCTTCGTTGCCGATGCAGACGTACTCGAGGCTGAAGGGTTTCGGGTGGCCCATGTCGGCTCTGACCTTGCCCCATTTGGTGGTGACGGCTCCGTTGGCGAATTCAACCAAGTCGACGGCGTCTTGAATCCAAGGTCCCATTTGGTCCATCGGAGTGATCTCACGGTCGCGGAACTGGCAGGAAATGCCCATGGGCAGCACGGGAAGCGGTTTGGCACCGATGTCCTCGCAGTACTGGAAATATTCGAAGAACCCGAGGCCGTAGGTTTGATGGTAGCCCCACAGATTCCAGTTGGGCTTGCGCTGCGCAACGTCACCCACGGTGTTCTTCCAGCGGTAGGCGTTGGCGTTGCCCGCACCGTGCGTGATGCAGCCACCAGGGAAACGAAGGAAGCGCGGCTTCATATCGGCAATGGCCTGTGCCAAATCTTGACGGAGGCCGTTTTCACGGTTCTTGAACGTGTTTTCGGGGAAGAGGGAAACCATGTCCATGCACAAGATGCCCTTGCCTTTGGTGCCAAGTGTCAGACTGGATGCCTCACAGCCGGCCGAAGGAGCGAGTTCGAACGCGTATTTTTTCCATTTTTCGGTGATGGAGGAAATGGTAGCGCTGGCAAGAATTTCGCCTTTGTCGGAGCACAGGCCCACGTTTATGGGTTTCTTAAATTTCCCCTCACTCCGCAAATAAACCGAGAACCGGTATTTCTGACCAGCAACGACCGGTATGCCGCTGAAACCGTCATTCCGCACCGCCACTTCGTCACCGGCTTTCGTGATGGTGACTTTCAGGTAGTTGGTGTTGTTTTCGTTCAAGGGCTTGACATTTTCAATCGCCATTTCAGCCACGGCATTGCCTTTTTTGATCAAGGACCATGCTGTCAATGGCGCCATTTCGGCATTTTTGACCAGGTAGTACTCGAACGAACGGTTCTGCACCAACTCGGCATACAATCCGCCGTCTGCGGCATAATTGATGTCTTCGAAGAATGCTCCGATGAGGTCCGTACTGATTTTTTTGCCCTGTTGGGTGGCGTCCACCTGGATGGAGACTTGACCGAACATGGTTGCACTTGCCAAAACGAATGCGCCCATCATCGCGATTTTTTTCATGTTATCGAATTAAAAGTTTGTCCAATTCCTTAAAAATGTCCTCGTTTTCCAATCCATTGGTTATGAAAGCTTTGCTGCCTTTGTTGTAGGGCGCGTAGTTCAGTGGATTGGTTATGGAAAAGAACCCGAAAGTCGGAGTGGGAGCGGCGCTTGCCAAATGCATGACACCGCAGTCGGCACCGATGTACATGGCGGTGTTGGCCATCACGGCGGCCATCTCGCGAACGTCCTTGCTGTAAAGTGTCGGGGCCTTGAAGGCTATCATGGAAACATGTTCGACGGGCAGAATTTCCAAAATGCGGTAGTCGGTATACCTCGATTTCAGCCGTGCGTAAAATTCTTCCCACCAAGATTCGGAATAGCATTTGGCACCGGTGGCGAAGGTGTAGAGGCTCAGTACGGGTTTGTCATTGCCTGGAAGCAACGATTGGAGCAGTTGCTTGCCCTGCTGCAGTTCTTCCGCGCTCAGTTTGAGGTCCATGCAAGGCATTTCCAACTTGGTTCGGTCGATGCCCAAGGGCAAGAGCGCATGCCGGAAGTTGAAAACTGGATTCTTTGCAATATGATGGTAATCAGCATGATGTGATTGAAGTTCGTCCACATTCTCGCCGTGTAGCTTGTAGGTTGCCCGCGCAAAACTGGTGGCCAACCTGCCGGAGGACGAGTTTTGGTCTACATTGACGACGAAATCGTACTTCCGTGAACGCAGCAAAGTCCAAGCTTTGAAATAGCTGAACAGTTCCTTGAAGGGCTTCCGGGGAATGCGGATGATGCGGTCCACCATGCCGTAGTTCTGAAACAAAATCGGAGCGACCTTCCCTGCAAACAAGTCGATTTTAGCCTTCGGAAAGGTTTCAGCCAATTCCAAAACGATGGGAGTCATGAGCAGTTGGTTGCCCAGGCGATGGTTGGGTCGGATGATGAGCACTCTTTTTATAAGATCCGGGTCTAGTAGGCCTGCCTTTCCGGAAAAGCCACCACCGATGTTCTTTGTCATTGATTTCAAGGCCTTTTTCCGGAAAAGGTTGATGTTTTTTTTGAAGTTGCCCATGTTGTTCGTTTCTTTCACAAAGATAAAAACTATATCTTTATAATATCAAACCTTCAAAAAACCTTGAAATGAAGAAATGTACCGCACTGTTGTTTCTCTGCATCTGCCTTGTATCTGGTTTGCACGCCCAGTCGGACAGCGGCCTTGGCGAACTGAAAGCCGGCATTCGAATTCAGAAAGCACAGAAACTGTATTGGGAAAATGGTGTTGCCTTCGATTATGCAAACCCCAAGATTTTAGACAGCCGAATCCATTTTGGAGCGAGTTATGCGACTTCCAGGCTGGGTAGCGCTTTGGGTTCCAACGCCATCAAACAAGATAATTACCTGGTGAGCGCCGCTTATCACTTCCGTCCTCAAAAACAACTGCAACCGTTTGCCCGCTTGAACCTGGGCTATTTCCACGCTGATTATGAGGAGGCTGTTTTCGATGTCTTGCCGAACAGCGCGTTCATGACTTCTGTCGATGCCGGCTTGTATTATGAATTCAAGATACCGTTGACGCTCAGTCTGAGTGCCGGTTACAACCTGAATGCAGGAACCGGTTCGGCTGGACCGGGCACCTTGTTTCCTGTCTATTACCAACTGAGCGTTTTTTATACTATTTTCTAAAATCGAGTAGCCATGCGTAGAACTTACTTTTTGCTCAGTTTGCTGTTGGCTTTGACAGCCTGCACCCAAACCCCCGACATCAACAACGTCACCATGCTGGACGGAGACCAAATTTTCGATCCGTCGCTCTACAATCCTTCCCAATATCTGGTGTCCGCGGCCATTGCCAATCCGAGCATCGTCCAGAAGAACACGCCTGTGGTCATCGCTGTGCACGGTTATTCCGCCACGACGTACGAGTGGAACGATTTCCGCAGCTATTGCGACACCAAAGGCAATGTCCTGGTTTCACAAGTATTGTTGGGTGGGCACGGACGCACGTATGCTGAATTCAAGGCTTCGACTTGGAAAGACTGGCAAGAGCCCATTATGACTGAATACAATGCCCTGCGTTCCAAGGGTTATACCAATATCAATTTTGCGGGTTCCTCCACGGCTTGCCCCTTGCTGATGGATTTGATTAAAAATGGAAAAATTGACGACAACGGCCTGAAGCATGTGTTTTTTGTCGACCCCATCGTGATTTCGTCCGACAAGACACTCACACTCATCGGTTTGCTTGGCCCCATGCTTGGTTACATTGAAACCACAAACACTACTGCCGAAGAAGGCCACTGGTACCATTTCCGCCCCCAAGAAACGTTGAATCAAATGATGAAGGTCCTCGATTTGTCGCGAAAAGAACTCCAGGAGGGCATCAAATTACCCGTTGGAACACAGTTGAAGGTCTATAAATCCATCAAAGACCCCTCGGCCGATCCAGTGAGCGCCGTGCTCATCTACAAAGGTTTGAAAAAAAGTGACGGTAGCAACATTTCGGTTGAAATGATCGATTCAGAGCTGCACGTGATGACTCGGCTGAACGGGCGGGACAACGTCACCCAACACGATTTGGACAACCAAAAGCACGTGTTTGACGACATGTATGGGCAGCTGTAAGCTTATTCATAAAAGTCGAGCTTGTTTTTGAGCTGAACCGTTTCTTCTTGTAACATATTGATTTGCTGAAGTAAATGCATGATGGTCTCCAATCCTTCCAAGTTGATGTCCCAATCATAGTGGAACCGTACCATTTTTTCCAAGGGCAGTAACTGCTCCGCTTCGATATAGGGTGTTTCTTGTAAAACCATCAATTCCAACAGACCGCTTTGTTCCAGAGAGGTGATGAAAGACGTTTCCACATTTGCAAGGAGGCAGAACTCTTCCACCGCTATTAAATTCTTTGATTGAATGGATTTCATGACGTTATGATTTGGACAATTCGGTAAATAACGTTCGTTGCATTTCGGTCAAGTTTGTAGGAATCTGAACCGTGTAGGTGATGTACAGATCGCCAAAGGAACCTTCCCTCTTGTAGATTGGGAAGCCTTTGCCACTGAGTTTTATTTTGCATCCGTTTTGTGTTTCGGGGGCAACCTTCAGTTTCACTTTTCCATTTAATGTTTCCACAGTAATGGAACCGCCCAATACGGCAGTGTATAAATCGATGTCTACCGCGATGTGGAGATTGTTGCCCAACCGTTTGAATAGGGGGTGGTTGGCAATGGAGAATACAATGTACAAATCACCATTGGGGCCGCCATTGGAACCTTGTCCTCCATGCCCTGGAATCTTGATGGTTTGTCCGTTCTCAATACCAGCGGGAATGGTGATTCGTATGCTTTTTCCATTGACGGTGATGGTTTGCTTATGCGTCTTGTAGGCATCCAACAGTTCCAATTGCAATTCAGAATTGTAATCCTGACCTCTGAATCTGGACTGACGGCTTCTGCCACCTCCGGCTGCTCCTCCAAACATGGACTCGAAGAAACTGGAGTAATCGTCATCCGGCTGTTGCTGACGCTGACGTTGTTGGTATTGTTGCTGTTGTTGTTCCTGCTCTTCCCCATGTTCCCAATTTTCCCCGTATTGGTCGTATTTCTGCCGCTTTTTGGGATCGCTCAATACTTCATTGGCTTCATTGATGAGCTGAAAATTCTTGATGGCATCCTTGTCGGTGGGATTCAAGTCGGGGTGGTGCTTGCGCGCCATTTTTCGGTACGCAGTCTTGATTTCAGCCGGCGTTGCCGTTTTAACCAATCCCAAAATCTTATAATAATCTACAAAAGTCATGTCAAAAGTTTGAAGCGAAGTTCAAGGCTTTTGCACGGTATTTTGTTATATAATTCTGGGAATTAGTTGCAAAATTTTAGGGACGAATGACTTGCCAATGCAGAAATTTATTTTGCATTTGGCTTGAATCAAGTTTTTAAAGTTGATCCAAGCATTTTCTATAAAGTACTATTTTTTCTTTTCGGCTTTTTTAAGCAAGGCTTGAAGTTCCTTCGATGCTTTTTCTCTTTTTGCATAGTCGAGCGCCGTAAATCCATCCGAGTTTTTCAGCGTAACATCCACTCCATGATCCAGCAATAATTGGGCACATGGAAGAACGGCACTATTATCAGCGCATAAAGCTAATGCGTCCATCGGAGTCATATTGTATTCGTCTACTATTTTTGCATCCGCTTTGTATTCGAAAAGTAATTTTACGATATCAAGCATTTTATCGCTTCTATACAGATTTTTGACCACGTTGTAAAGTAGTGTCCTTCCCTGGTAACCCTTTTTATTCACATCATAGCCGTTATCGAGCAACAACTTGATGATGTCATACTGATAATCAATTTCAGGTATCATGTCTGAATTCATTTTGCTTAAGTCCAACCCTTTTTTTAGGAATAAACCCAGCATTTCGTATTCATACGATTGCCTTTTCCACAAAAGAAGTTGAACCGGGGTTCCATCTTCGTTGCTGATCCAACAATCGCAATGATAGGTTTTATTCAAATCCACACCCTTGTCGAGAAAATCAAGAATGGCATCGTAATCTTGGGCACAAATGGCAGCACTGATGTTCGGATAACTCTTGACCCACTTTTTGCCATCCGGACGAATCACAATCTGGGTTCCGTTTAAAGTGACGTTGGCCATGCCGTTTAAGAATGCCTCCGCTTTACTATAAATGAGCGGAATGACTTCTTCGCCTTTTTTATTGATGAACCCGTAATTCCCGCTTAAAAATAATCCGGTCGTTGAATCGGTTAAGCCATCTTTAATAACCAGCGCCCTATCCTCATTGAATGCACCAATGAAGTCGTATTTTGCAGGAAACAGTTCCTCCCCGTTCATGCTTATCAATCCAAATTTCGCTCCATGAATGGTTTTTCTCGAAGTTAGAACGCCACCCAGATAGCTTTCGACAAAGTCATCGCTGTAAGGTTCAATATAGTCGTAAATGGGTGGTACAAGTACCTTGCCCTCACTGGAATTGATTAATCCATATTTACCGTTCAGCAGCACTTTATCGAGCTTTTTATTTCCCTTAAACACATACATTTCGTCGTAAATCAAGGGTATTCGTACATTACCAAGCGTGTCGATATAGCCCTTTTTATTATCGATTTCTGCCAAAGCAACACCATCGGTGAAGTTTGATAAATAATCGTATTTGCAGGGAATGGTTTCCACACCCGTGTTGGAGATAAATCCAGCCTTTCCGTTCTGATGAGCCAAGGTGAATTTTCCAAACAAGAATCGTTCAATTCTGTCGTATTTAAGGGGAAGGATAATATGCGCATCGTTGTCCACAATACCGTATTTGCCGGCAACGCTCACCACGGATAAAGAAGTGTCTATTTCATCCTTAGAATTGAACTTAAGCCCCGAAATATGATAATAGGATGCATAAACCCCCTTATTATAAATTACGTAGAATTTCTTATTGTCTTCCAAGGATATGGAGCTATTCTCAATCGGCACCACTATGGTGTTGTCCATTTTAATGAGTCCTTCCAACGTATCCTTTTTGACGATGGCGTAGTCATTGTAACATTCAATATAATCGTATTGAATGGGTATGCATATTTTCCCTGCATTGTCAATAATGCCTTGCAAATTGTTTTTCGTGGCATAATACAGGTTATCATTTATGCTGCTTAAATCTTCGTACATCAATGGAATGACATAACCGCCTTTGGTATTGATTAGACCATATCGATACATGGAATCCAATTCGGGAACGCCTTCAACAATGGCTGTACCATTTGAAAAGGGTGAAACCGACTCATACTTTGCCGGTATTACAAATTTTCCTTCAGGATTTATGAAACCCCACTGACCACCTTCTAAATACACACGATCATTCTCATCATCAATTTCAGTTGTACCACCCACATTGACGGCCGCCAAACCATCATTGAAAGAGCTGACCTTAGCAAATTGAGCAGGAATGATAATTTTATCCGTAATGGAATCCTTAAAACCATACACTTCCAAGGTGTCACTCTTAAAGGGAATCAGGACCTGCTTTTGATTTGCAGCTACTGCACTAAAGGACAAGATAATACTTGCAAAAACAAACAGCCTTTTGGTTTTCATGGTTTTGTTTTATTAAGAATCGTTCAGGTTTTTAATAAGCAAAGTAAAGCAAAAATAGCATAATAAATAATTAATAACAATTTTGCTGCAAATGGAATGACAAAGGCATGACAAAAACAGCTAAAACGCTCATCAATAATGCATTTTAGCTGTTAAAGCCTTTAAAATGGGGGGAGGGGTTACTTTCCGATGCAGAATGGCATCATTTGCAAAAAATAGTAAAGTTTGATGGGTTTGGTGTATAAAATCATTCAGAATCCAATTTCACCAATAGATCATTAAAATTAATTTGAGACATCCAGATTCTGTGGAACGCTGTAGAATTAGCCACTGAGTCTAATTCAGCTACTGGACACCATAGGTAAAAAATGCCATTGTGAACCAATGCAGACGGTTTGTAAAAATAGGTACGTCCAGTCACCGAATTTGAAATTAACGGCGTTTTCCAAAAAGTAAAATTTATTCCATCGTTACTTTTACCTAAAAATACCGAGGTCGCTTTTTGTGCTGATGCAACACAATAAAATACATTATTATCTTCAAAAATATCAAAATGCCAAAAATCAAATGGTAAAGCATAAGACACAGGAACATCCATTGTTTTAGTAAACGAATTGTCCTTCAAATTGTTATCTTTAATATCCCAAATGGAAAGGCCATAGGGGGTGTGTTCCGGTTTAAATTTATGATGAGAACCATATAATCGCACTTGACCGTTTACTTTACAAATTATAGGACACAATTCATGATCAACTGACTCTGAAGTCTCACCTGCAAAAAACTTTTTTGGTCCGAATGTCCTACCGTCTTGAGAGAATTTTCCAAATGTTACTCGTCTATAACCCAAATTGTGGCAGTCAGAAGTATCATTTTCTCTCCAATAACACCACAGTCCACTTCCATCAAAATAAATACCGGGGTCGGATAAAGACCCCACTGGTGGGGTGTCTTCGATTACACCAACAGCTGTCCACTTTAAGGGAGGAGCTCCATTGACGTCTTCATCACCATAATATAAAATAGGATTTTCAACCAATACATTATGATTCGGGAAGGGAGATGCAATCATCCACCAATGATGACCTGCAAAACCACCAGGGATAAATCTTATACAAGGATGAATTAAATCGTTTAGATACTTCTCGGGTTGAGGGGTTGGAGCGTCAACCTTAACACCCAACGGCATAGCATCATTTGAGAATGTCGGTGCATTACTATTTATGGTGCAGGAGTAAGTTAAAATTAAAAAAGAAAAAGCAACCCACTTGGTTACAAGATATTTAACCCTTATGTATATACAATTCCATTTCATTTTGCAAATTTTCAAAGCAAGTACATTGAACTTTAGAAGAATCGACAAAAATAAGTGATAATATTAGAATTATATGGTTATTAACTTTTCTTATAATGTACCCGAGCAGTGGGGTACATTCTAATAGGAGAGGGGCTGCTTTCCAATGCAGAAATACATCTTTCTTTATTTATCGTGGTTGGAAGGATGTAGTGTATAGAGAAGTAACTTCACCATTTAATTAATCAAGATACGCTTCGATACTCCACTACCATCATGCTTGCGAAGTATGTAAACTCCATGGGGGTACTGACTGTTCAAGTTGGAAATATCCCCATTGGTAATTTTAACATTTCCCATATGGATTCCCATCGCCGAGAACATCTCATAAACTCCATCGAATTTGTCAACCTGCAAATCGTCAATCCCTGTCGGTACGGCAGCGAAAGTGACCTTGTCGATGTTGCAATTCGCACCTTCAATGGCTAGTCGTAGTTGGCTTGTTCCAGCGGGTATCGCAATGGTTGTTTTGCCCGTAACTTGGGTATACGTAGACCAATCACCACTTCCTGTTTGTGGAACCTGAATTTTACCGGTAATGTTCGTGTTGCCCAAATAAATACTGAATGCGGAACCTGTTGCACCTGACGCTACCGTCGCCGTCCAATTATAAACCTGTTCCTTTGCTGCAGTAACCGTGTAGAGCATCCACTCGCCAACAGCCGTATATCCAATAACTTTGCCCCCATTACCGTTGACTATATCAACGCCGGTATCGGTGCGGAAATTGGCATCTCCTTCGTTTTTAGTGTTGGAATCCTTATAAGCAGTTCCATCAGCACCTTTGTCGAACATTTCGGCCTCCACTGTACCTGGTAGGGCAAATGGAGTACTGTTGTACGGTGTCGTAAGTATCTCATTTCCTATTGATTTTGTAAATGTCACCTTGTCAATGTTGCAAGATGAGCTCTCGATAACCAAACGTAATTTATAAGTACCTACTGGCATGGCCACTTTTGTACGGCCTTTAACCTCGGTGTAAACCGACCAATCGCTGTTTGCGGATTGTGGCACTGTAATTTTACCGGTTAGGTCGATATCGCCCATATAGATTCTGATAGAAGCACCGGTATTCGCAGATGAAACTTTTGCCGACCAAATCATCAGCTGCGATTCGTCTACTTTTACGGTATATTCCAGCCACTCGCCAACTGAAGTCCAACCAACAAAATAGTCATTGGCATTGCTTCCAATATCAACACCACAATCGGTCCGATATTTTCCGCCATCATTCTTATCGTCTGTATCGCTGTAAGACACACCATTTACCCCTTTGTCGAAATCTTCCGCTTCCACTATACCGGGCAAAGCCATTGGTATTGTTTTGAATGGTGTACTTGGTTCGTAAGCCTTAGCTGGGCAAGTTTTCTCGAAAAGGAGACTATCTGCACTGTTGAATACTTTCAATTTAAAGGTATAGTTTCCAGCAACGGTAGGTTTCCACTTCAGTTCAAGTGAAGATGTTGTACTATCGATGAGCAGCACATTATTCACGTAAACCATCATTTTAGCTATTTTGTTTTTCTCGCTATATGCTTTTGCCTTAATGGTGGCTTCGGTATTGATTGCAACCAGGCCTGCCGATGGAGTGATGTAAGCATATTCGCCAAGATTCATTAATGGACTCTTTGCATTTATTGCGGCATCGGTGAGCATATAGTCACGAAGCCATGTCAAAGCGGGACGTTCAACTCCATTTTTGATTAAACCAGAATAGTCAACCCAAGTAGATCCGTAAATATATCCCCAAAGCGTTATTCCTAACACATAATTGGCCTCCCACATCGTTGGGATTTGCTCCTTGAAACGTGTCAACTGAAGCTGATCATCTTCCAAATTGATATCGTATTCTGTAATAACAATTGGGAGCCCTGTTTGATTGTGAATTTTTTCCAGAACTGTTTTGAAATTGGCACCCGACATATCGTTTAGGTCGTGCGACTGGCAACCAGCGGCATCAATAGGAGCACCGGCGGCCTTTATTTTTTTCAGCAAATCAATATAAGCATCGGTATTCCACTGGAATGTATTGTAGTCGTTGTAGATGAGTACCGCTTTAGGCCAACGCTCACGGGCCATAATAAATGCTTTCACAATCCAATCGTATCCTGATGCACCGTCGCCACCCAATGCGTTTTTGTAGGGTGCCGGAGCATGCCCTGCAAGTGCTTCGTTCACAACATCGATGTATTGCAAATCGGGATAGCGTTTGGCAGCTGCATCAAACCATTCGATAATTTCGGCCAATTGATCTGCTGAAGAAAGGCCGTCCATCCAACTGGGATATTGAGCCCCCCAAATGAGTGTATGAAATTTGAACGGAAAATTGTGATCTTTGCAATACTGATATTCCTTGTCAACCGTTGTCCAATTGTAAACATCACGGGTCCCTTCTACAGAGGCCCATTTCGTTTCATTTTCGGGTGTCAATTGATTCCAATAAGTATTGAAATCACTTCTTACAGTATAGGCTGTGGTAATGTTGCCTAAAAATTTATTGGGATTTTTTGATAATTGGGCATAACCGCAAGTGCTGCCCATAGCTAGCAACGTTATTAAAAGTGTTGCTTTTATATTCATAGTCGATTGTATGTTAATTTAGACTTAAGGTTTTCTCACAAAGAAGCTGTCAAAATTACAATAATTCTATAGCTTTCCTTAAAATTAATCCATATAACTGATATTAATTTGGGGCTATTGTAACTTGAGTTGTTCTATAAAACTCATTAGTGTTTTTAACTCAAAGACTTATGAATAAGGTTATTGTTGTATTGATCAAAGTGCTCTGATGGTCCATAAAGCAAGGCTATACCTGTTTCAGGACTGCTCAGGTATATTAATTCGTAATTGTTGGAAAATGCTTACTTTCCGATGCAGAAATTTCTGAAAATATTCTGCAATACCTCGTCGTTCGTAATCAACCCCGTTATCTCACCGAGGTGATGCAGGCACTCTCTCAAATCTTGCGATAAAAAATCTCCGGATTGGTTGTGAAGAAGGCCGTCCTGCACCCGCAGAATGGCTTCGTGCGCCAACGAAAGCGCTTCGAAATGCCGTAAATTGGTCACCACCACATCCTGTTTTTCCATTTCCGGCAAGCCTGCAATTTCAAGCAGTTTGGCACGCAAATGGTCGATGTTCTCGTTTTTCTTGGCAGATAGATGAATCCGGGTTTGCGAGTAATGGCGGAACAGGTCGTTCAGCACCAATTGCTCTTCCTTGGAGAGTTTGTCCGACTTATTGAACACCACCAGCAGGTTTTTGCCTTCGGTGCGCGGAATGATCTTGTCGGCCATCCATTCGATGTGCTCCGAAACACTGGTGGAATCGATGATCCAGAGGATGATGGAGGCTTGCTCGATTTTCTGGTAGGTGCGTTCGATGCCGAGCTTCTCAATCTCGTCCGTGGTTTTGCGAAGGCCGGCGGTATCGATGAAGCGGAAGGTGATGCCGCCAATGGTCACGGTATCTTCGATGAAGTCACGGGTGGTGCCGGCAATGCTCGAAACGATGGCCTTCTCTTCGTTTAAGAGGATGTTGAGCAGTGTGGACTTGCCGGCGTTGGTTTCGCCCACAATGGCCACGGGAATGCCGTTTTTGATGGCGTTGCCGAGTTTGAAAGACTCCATGAGACGGGCCAGGTGTCGTTCCATCGCATCGGCGAGCGTACGCAGGTCCTTGCGGTCGGCAAATTCCACTTGTTCCTCGCTGAAATCAAGTTCCAGTTCAATCATGGTGACAAAATGCAGCAGGTTGCCGCGCAGGCTATCCAGTTCCTTGGAGAAACCGCCGCGCATCTGTTGAAGGGCCAATTTGTGGCTGGCGGCTGAAGTCGACGCAATCAGGTCGGCGATGGCTTCAGCCTGTGAAAGGTCCATCTTGCCGTTGAGGAAGGCGCGTTGGGAGAATTCGCCGGGTTGCGCCATGCGGCAACCGTTTTTGAGCAACACTTGAATGATGCGTTGCTGAACGAAAACCGATCCGTGGCAGGAAATCTCGACAGTGTCCTCGCCCGTAAAGGAAGTCGGGTTGCGGAAAACGGAAGCCAACACGTCATCCACCAACACGTCATCTGCCACGATGCTGCCGTACAGGACGGTATGCGAGGGAGCGTCTGACAAAGGCTTGGATCCCTTAAAAATGCCGTCACAAATTTGAAAAGCCTTCGAGCCGGATACCCGGATCACGGCGATGGCTCCCATACCTGGGGCGGTGGCAATGGCGCAAATGGTTTCGTTTTCCATACTAAAGTCGTTCGTTTATTCTAAACAGCCGTTTTTCGTGACTCGGCATAGTCGAAGTAAGCTTCGCCTCTGCTCTCGCTACTTAAAACGTTCCAACACGGTTTCAATCAACACTTCCATGGCCTGGTGGTAGTTCGGCGTGACTTCTTTGGCTAGTCTATTGGCAATGACCACGCAAACGGTCATGGCCTTGTGCCCAAGCAAAGCGGAAAGACCAGCCACAGCTGAACTCTCCATTTCATAGTTCGTGATGCGGTAGCCCTTCCAAGCGAACTTTTCCAGCAACGCATTCATGTCTGGCTTGGCCAACGGAATGCGCAACTCCCTACCCTGTGGCCCATAAAATCCATTGGCTGAAATCGTTACGCCACGCTTCATATCGTCTTTGCCAATGCGCTCGATGAGTTCCGAGCAGGCAGTAACTACATACGGATGCCCCAGCGTATCGCTCCAGTTCATTTGAGCACGGAATTCAGCCTCAAAGGCCAAATCGCAAACGGCGTCGCGACCGGCGTAGAAATTCAGTAGTCCGTCAAAGCCGATGGACTTCTCAGAGATTAAGAAAGTGCCCGGAATCAAATCAGCCTGCATGCCCCCGCAGGTGCCCACGCGAATGAGGTTCAGCACCGTTTTCACGGGCTTCTCGGTGCGTGTTTTCAAGTCCACGTTGACCAATACATCCAGTTCGTTCAGCACGATGTCAATATTGTCGGTACCGATGCCGGTGCCCACCACGGAAAGGCGCTTGCCCTTGTAAAAACCGGTCACCGTGACGAATTCGCGGTTGGCCACACGGAACTCCACGTCCGACAAGAGGGCCGCAATCATGTCCACCCGGCCGGGATCGCCCACCAACAAGATGGTCTGGGCAATCTGTCCTGGAAGCAAATGCAGATGGAAAACGCTTCCATCTGCATTCAATATAAGTTCAGAATCTGGGAAAAACTTCATTTTTTAGAGTTTCGAATCGTTTTTGTTGCCGGGTTTGGAGATGCTGTCACGCATGTTGGTGTCCGCGTCGATGTTCTTGATTTTGTAGTAGTCCATGATGCCGAGGTTGCCACTGCGGAAAGCATCAGCCATGGCTAGGGGAACCTGAGCTTCGGCTTCGATGACTTTGGCGCGGGCTTCCTGAGCCTTGGCTTTCATTTCCTGTTCCAAGGCCACAGCCATGGCGCGACGTTCTTCGGCCTTGGCTTGAGCGATGTTCTTGTCGGCATTTGCTTGATCCATCTGCAGCTCGGCACCAATATTTTTACCTACGTCGATGTCGGCGATGTCGATGGACAGGATTTCAAAGGCGGTACCGGCGTCAAGTCCTTTTTTCAGCACCACTTTGGAAATGGTGTCCGGGTTTTCAAGCACCGATTTGTGCGATTCGGCAGCACCGATGGCCGAAACAATGCCTTCGCCCACACGGGCCAAAATTGTTTCTTCGCCGGCTCCACCCACCAATTGGCGAATGTTGGCACGAACCGTCACACGAGCCGTCGTAATCAACTGAATACCGTTGATGGCCATGGCCGAAACACGAGGCGTATCGATAATCTTTGGATTCACAGACATTTGTACGGCTTCGAATACATCACGACCGGCCAAGTCGATGGCGGTGGCCATCTTGAAATCCAGTTCAATGTTTGCTTTGGAGGCTGAAACCATGGCATGAATGACGCGCTCTACATGACCGCCTGCCAAATAATGCGCTTCCAGCTCGTCCCGTTTGAGCTCGGTCAAACCCGCTTTGTGGCCCAGAATCATGGCCGAAACGATGACCTGCGGGGGCACCTTTCGGATGCGCATTAGAAACAATTGAATCAACGAGATGTTGACGCCCGAAACCTTGGCCGAAAGCCAGAGGAAAAACGGCACGTAATAGAAAAACAGAATGACCAGTACGACGACCAGTACGATAAGCAAGGTTGCTACGATATCCATACGTTATTGATTAAGGTGATTATATTTTGCGAACGAGTACGTTGTACGAACCCACCTCGATGACTTGCACGGGCGTGTTCTGATCGATCATTTCGTTTTCGGAACGGCCTTCAATGGTCTTTCCGTTTATTTTGACGCGGCCGATGGGAGCGAGGCGGGAAATGGTCACCCCAGTGTCGCCGGGTTGAACATCTAGGCCCTGGAAAGGCTCCGTTTTGGACTTGATTTCCGATTTAAGCGCCATGCGGTCCAAGGTTTTGGAACGAAGGAACCAATACAGCACGGCTCCTAATGAAATCATGGAAGCTGCTAGTATCCAGGTGCCTGCGACAGGCCCCAAATTCGTATAAGCCATCACGATGCCCACAATGAAACAAGCCAGACTGGCGATGCCGGCCACCGAGATTCCCGGAATAAGATAGACTTCTAGAATCATGAAGAAAATTCCCAAAACAATCAGACCGATGATTAAGACTAAATCCATGGTGACATTATTTTTTGGAAAGGTATGAATTATTTTATTCGCTTGGTCAATTCTTTGTTTCGAATTTGCATTTCCAGTTGGGGCAGGCTTTTTTTAAGGCCAAGCACCTCGGATTCTAGTTTCAGGATGTCGGCCGAGAGCCGCGCTTGCTCATCCGATTCCGAATTCAAGTACTGTTCCCGCATCTTGCCGAGTAGGACGCTGCTCACGTTCAGCCGGCTGCTTTCGTCGCAGTAGGATTTGTACAGTTCCCTGGCTTCGTCCGATTGAAAGTCCGATTCTCGGTTGCAACTGTATTCGTCGTTGAGGATGAACACCACACCTTGCTCGCCGTTGTTGGTCGTGATGATGGACTTTACTGGCTGACGCATCAGGGAATCCACATTTTTACCCTCCCAAGTGGCTTTGATGGAGCGAATATCGGCCAAATCGCGGATTTCAGCCAAACTTTTGTCCTGGACGAACGTAGTGGTGGTATTGGGAATGAAGGTGTAAATGGCCACATAGCCTCGGGGCTGGTTTCGGTCGGTTGCCAGATAGCCACGATTGCTGAATTCGTCGATGATCAGGAAATAATCGTTGTCTTTGGAATTGAAGGGCATGTTCAGGTGGTCGGGCAGCAGGTAGGTGCCGTTTTTACTTTGCCTGGTCACATAGAGGTCGAAACCACCCAGTCCGCCGGGACGTCTGGAGGCAAAGTACAAGGTCGTGCCGTCCGAGAGGAAATACGGATTGATTTCGTCCGAGGCTGAATTGATGATGTCCGAAAGCGGCTCTTCGTTGTCCCAATCGTTCAAAAGGCGGTGTCTGGCGACAATATCGTAGCCTTTTCCTACAATCAGGTTTCCGTAATACGCCCGGTCGTTTTTCTGAGGCAGGTAGGCGGCGCCGTTCGATTTCGTGTTCGGGAAGGTGGGCCTGGCGGCAACGAACGTTCCGGCATCGGGCGAAATCTTGATGTTGTTGTACATGACGCCCTTGAGCAGGATGATGCTGTCGATGAAGCAGATGTCCTCCACTTTTTGGAGGCTTCCGAGGGTGGATTCAATGGTGTGCTTCAGTTCCGTGGCTTCGTCCCTACGAGCATCTTCCAACCTAGGGTTGCTCAGGTATCGGGTGACGGCGGACAAGGCGGAATCGGGAACGGACTTGCTGAGCAAGTACTTGGCCATGTAAAAATCGGCGTCCGGAATGCCTTTGGCGGCGGCAAACTGGAGGTAGGGCAGGGATTCGTTCACCTTGCCCGTTTCAAACAGGCAAGCTCCATACCACATGTTGAGGCTAGGATCTTTCGGTTTGGCGCGCACCTCGTTCCTGAAAACCGGTATCGCTTTCTGGAATTCTTTCTGCAAGTACCAAATTTTGGCCTGGTTCAGCAGTTGTGCCTGGAGGCCGAAGGCGAGCACCAGGAGGAAAAGGCTCAACAGGAAACCCTTCCGTTTCATATCAGTCGATGTATTCGAAACCGGTGTAAGGGATCAATGCTTTGGGGATGCGGATGCCTTCCTTGCACTGGTGGTTTTCCAGTAGGGCGGCTACGATGCGCGGCAAGGCCAAGGCGCTGCCGTTCAAGGTGTGGCAGAGTTGCGGTTTGGACGTGTCGCTCTTGAACCTGCATTTCAGCCGATTGGCTTGATAGCTTTCAAAATTGGAGACCGAACTCACTTCCAACCAGCGTTTTTGAGCGGCTGAATATACTTCGAAGTCGAAGGTGAGGGCTGAAGTGAAACTCATGTCCCCCCCGCAAAGCCTGAGAATGCGCCAGGGCAGTTCGAGCTTGTCCACCAGCGATTGAACGTAATCCACCATTTCAGTCAAGGACTCGTACGAATGCTCCGGTTTGTCGATGCGGACGATTTCCACCTTGTCGAACTGGTGCAGACGGTTCAGTCCCCGAACATCTTTACCGTAGGAACCGGCCTCGCGGCGGAAACAGGCGGAATAAGCCGTATTCTTGATGGGCAGGTCTTTTTCGTTCAAAATGACGTCGCGGTAGATGTTGGTGACAGGCACTTCGGCCGTGGGGATCAAGTACAAATCGTCTTGAGCGTCGTGGTACATTTGGCCTTCCTTGTCGGGCAACTGGCCGGTTCCGTAACCGGAGGCGGCGTTGACCACGTAGGGCGGTTGGATTTCCAAGTAGCCGGCATCGCGGGCGCAATCCAGGAAAAAGTTGATGAGCGCGCGTTGCAGGCGGGCACCTTTGCCTTTGTAAATGGGGAACCCTGCACCGGCAATCTTGACGCCCAGTTCAAAGTCGATGAGGTCGTATTTCTTGGCCAAATCCCAGTGGGGTAGGGCATCTTCGGCCATTTCGGGAATGACGCCGCCGGTGCGTTCCACCACATTATCCTCGGCATGCATTCCAAAAGGAACACTTTCGTGCGGCAGGTTCGGAATTTGAACCAACAGGTCCTGAAGGCAATCTTCGGCATTTTTCAGGGTAGCTTCCAGCCCTCTGTTCTCATCTTTAATGTCGGAAGTCTGTTGACGGGCGGCTTCAGCCTCCTCCTTCTTGCCTTCCTTCATCAGCAGGCCGATGGATTTGGAAAGTCGGTTGAGTTCGGACAAGGATTGGTCCAGTTTGGCTTGGGTCGTGCGACGGCGAAGGTCGAGTTCGAGCACTTCGTCGATGTATTCGGGGTTCTTGAAGCCTTTTTTGGCGAGACCGGCTAGGACGGCTTCTTTGTTGTCAGCGATGAATTTGAGGGTCAGCATAATGGATTTTCCGTTTTAAATGGAATTGCAAATGTACGTTCAAAACGCTGAAATCGCAACAGCTAGCCCAGCAAGTATGTCAAATAAATAAGGTTTTTTGTCAACTTTTGAACTTCTGGAGTTTTGCAATTTCGTAAATTCGCACCACCTTAAAATGCATTCTTATACCCTCAATCAAATGAATAAACAGTTGCTTGTTGCTTTTCTCGTGCTGCTGAGCATTTTCCAACCCGTAATAGCCCAGCGGAAGTATCAGGATTTGAGCCGTGGCGTGGTCGCTTCCAACAATGGAACGGCAATGCTCATCACCTGGCGTTTTTTAGCGCAGGACCCCGAATCCATCAAATTCAATGTTTATTGCAATCCGGCCGGAACCGGCAGTTATACGTTGTTGAACACCGGTGGACCGCTTTCAGGGACCAATTTCTCCACCACGACCGCCAGTGTGCCCAACAACAGTTTATTGGCGGTAGCAACCGTCATCAATGGCGTGGAAGGAGCCAAAAGCCTGCCCTTCAAGTTCATCAACCGCTCTTATCGCAGCGTTTATTTAGACCTCAAATACAGCAACTTCCTGCCTTGGTCCGATTACGTGACCAAGTTCATCTGGCCGGCCGATTTGGACGGTGACGGCGAATACGATTTCGTCGTGGACCGCCTTTCCATCACAGGCGGTACCCCGAAAATCGAAGGCTACCTGCGTACCGGCGAAAAACTTTGGTCCATCGACATGGGGCCGAACGTGAACATCGACCAAGGCCATGACGACATGGTACTGGCCTACGACATGAACTGCGACGGCAAAGCTGAAGTCGTGATCAAGAGTTCAGACGGTACCCGTTTTTGGGACAAAGCCAACGAGACGTGGGGAAAATACCTGCTGAACTCGCCCAACGGCGACACCGACAATGACGGCATCATCGATTATACGGCGCAGTCGGTCAAAAACGAACCGCAGTACATCACCTGCGTGAACGGAATGACCGGTGCGGAAATGAACACCATCGAAATGCCCTACGCGGCAACTGCTTTCAATACCTACACTCGAACAAACAAGGCTGCCTACATGAGCGGCGAGACCAGCTTGACCGGCCACATGGGTGTGGCGTATCAGGACGGCGTGCATCCAAGCGTGGTGATGGAATACAAATGCCGCACCAGCGCGGGAACCCATTGTTATTATGTGACGGCATGGGGCTATAAGTTTGTGAATGGCCAACCCACCACTTGGGAACAAAAATACACCTGGAACCGCGATGCCCAATGGGCTGCCGAGTTCCACCACATTCGCGTGGGCGACACCGATTTGGACGGCAAGGACGAAATGTTGGAAGGCGGCTACACGTTGGACGACAACGGCAGTCTGCTCTTCAGCGCCTACATCTCGCACGGCGACCGGTTCCGCGTGAGCGACATCAATCCGGACCGACCGGGCTTGGAAACCTTTGCCATTCAGCAGAATGCCTCCGATATGTTGGGCCAGATCCTGTACGATGCCAAAACCGGCGTCGCCATCAAAAAATGGTACTTGGCCGGCGTCGGTGACGTTGGTCGTGGCGAATGCATGGACATCGACAAGAATTATAAAGGCTATGAAATGTGGTCCACCATGGGCAACATCTACAATTGCAAGGGCGATGTGATCTACACCGGTAGTGTGGACATGCCCAAAGAAGGCATGTGGTGGGATGGTGAGCTGGACCGTGAAATCCTGGACGCCAAAGACGGTGACGGCGCCAACGCGATGATTACCAAATATGCCGGAAACGGCTCCTACCAGAACAACCGCCTCATACAGTTCGCCCAAATGATGAACTGGACGGTCAAAGCCGAATACGGTTGTCGCCCGGCATTCTTTGGTGATATATCCGGGGACTGGCGCGAAGAAGTGATTCTGCGTAAAAAATATTATGTGAACGATTCCACGGAAGGTTGCGACGGCTTCTACGCTTTCACTACCGATTATCCAACGGATGTGCGCCTCTATTGTCTGATGCAGGACGCGGCTTACCGTGGGCAAACCACCACCAAGGGCTATTATCAGTCTCCTTTCCCCGATTATTACCTGGGTTACGACATGCCGCAGCCGCCGCTTCCGCCCTTCATCAAGACCGATTTGGTCTGGAAGTCGGGTACGACCTGGAACAGTGCCGCCAATTCGTTCACCGGTTACGATGAAAGTACGGTTCAGCCCTTTGTGGACGGCAAGTCCGTCATGTTCGACATCTCCGGAGCCAATAACGACACCATTCGTCTGAGCGGTACGCTGAAGCCCTCTGTAATTTATGCCCAAGCACCCCTCAATAAGGATTACATCTTTGGCGGAACCGGTGTGCTGGCCGGCAGTATGGATTTTTGGAAGTCGCAGAACGGCCGGGTGTCGTTGTATGGAAACCATACCTATACAGGCAAGACCATCGTTTCGGAAGGCATTTTGGAAGTGAACGGCAGTTTGGTGAGTATTCCTGAAATCAGGGCCAAGGGCACACTGGCTGGAAATGCCGTGTTGACCAATGGCTTGACGGTTCAGCCTGGACTCAATTATGAGGGCGGAAGGCTGTCTCCTGGTACGCTGGGCAAACCATTCGGCAAAATAACGGTGAACAACAACCTGATATTGCCGGGCAACAGCTTCCTGGAGATGAACCTTCAGACCAAAGGCAAGCTGGCGACGGACACGGTCATCAAAACGGATACCCTGCAAGTCAATGGCAATTTGACGTTGACAGGCATGGTGTACCTCAACATCAAGGCCTCGGAAGAAAAACCCTTCGCGGGTGAATATCCCATGGCGCATTGGACAGGCACCTTGAGCGGTGATTCCTCCAAATTCACGGTGATGGGGCTGAAAGGGCTGTCCACGGCTGTGAAGATTCGCAACAACACCTTGCTATTGGTCATCAAGGGCCAACGTGCGCCTCAACCCGGCGTGGTCTGGTCTGGAACGAATTCAGCCACTTGGGATTTCAATACGGAAAACTTCCAAATAGGCGAGGATGCGACGCCGTTCGTCAATGGCGACCAGTTGTTGTTCAACGATGAGTCTTCCACAAAGACCATTACCATGACCGATTTCATGTCGCCATCGTCCATCACGGTGGACAATAGTCTGGGCGACTATACGTTCAAGGGTGAAACAGGCATCAGTGGAACGTGCGGCATCACCAAGACGGGAACTTCGGCCTTGATACTGACCACGGCCAAGAGCGATTACACGGGCGCCACCATCGTGAACGGCGGCACGTTGGAAGTTTCGGCGCTGGCAGACGGTGGTCTGGCCAGTTCCATCGGCGCTGCAGGTGTGGCGGCGACGAATTTGATGATCAACAACGCTACGTTGCGCATCAACAATGTCAATACGGCCACCAACCGGGCACTGACGATTGCCGGCGAGGCCACCATCAATATTCCGTTGTCCAACAGTTTTGCGGTGATGAAGGGCAACATAACCGGTTCGGGTAAACTCATCAAAAGCGGTCCTGGCCAACTCAGTGTGACCTACAGCGGCCCCACCACCTATACCGGCGGAACGGTCGTGAAGGAAGGTACCATCGCCATGGGCACGTACAACACGACCTTCGGAGCTTTGGGATCTGCGCTTGAGTTGCAAGGTACCTCCGCTGTGTCCATCTTCAACAACAACAGCACCAGTGCGGTGCCGGTTTACAATTATGCCACGAACGTACCTGCCGGTGCAAATGCAAAACTTTGGGCCGGACAGCGGTGCAAGATTTCCGGAACGTTGACAGGCACCGGAACATTGACCGTCAATGTGCCGTATGTGCGTTGTGACATGATTGGAAACTGGTCGGCCTTTGCCGGTTATCTCAACATCACGGCCGATGCCGACGGTGGCGATTTCCGCATGTGCAACGGCAATGGCTTGGCCAATGCATCCTTGAATCTGAACGACAATGTGACCTACGGCCATTGGGCGGAGGGCTCGGGAACGGCGCAGAATCAGACAGTGAGCATCGGTTCTCTTGCTGGAACGAGCTTGTCGCATTTGTATCAAGGTACCTTCAACATTGGAGGGAACAATAAGACGACCACCTATGCCGGTACTTTTGCCGCGGTTACCACGGTCAACAAATACGGTACAGGTACCTGGACGTTGACGAATGCCAATTCGAATACCTCCACGACGACTGTTTTCGGGGGGACCTTGACCGTTGCCAATACGACGGGAAGTGCCACGGGCACGGGAACTGTCCTGGTGAAAACCGGCGCCGTGCTAAACGGAACCGGTTTGATCGGTGGCGGTGTCACGCTGGAATCGGGTGCCACGCTGAGTGGGAATCCCACCATCGGCGGTGCCGTGACGGTGCGTACGGGTGCCAACCTGTTGCCGGGCACGCCGGGCAGCGCTTTGGTCAAAACACTGACCATCAATAATTCACTGACTTTGCAAACGCGTTGCAACATCACCATGAAGGTGCTGGGCGGCGTGACGCCGACCTGTGACAAGTTGGTGATGAGTGGCGCGTTCAGCCCCGGTGGAAACTTGACCGTGAGCCGTCCTTCGCCCCTCATCATGAACGATGGATTTGCGTTCCCGTTGTTTACGGCAGCTTCCATAGGCTCCACCCGTTTTGATTCGATTTCGCTGCCAGACCTGGGCGCCACCATGTATTGGGATACCACCAAGTTGTACACGAACGGAACGATCATCGCGCGCAACGTGACTTCGTTGAAGGAAACGGCCAACAACGGTTTCAAGGTAGCTTCCACGTTGGTGGACAAAGACTTGCAAGTGGAAACCGGAACGTTCGCCGGAACGGCCAGTTTGCTTGTTTTGGACGCCAAGGGAGTGAAATTGCAGGAAACCCAAGTGTCGGCCAACACGTCCGTGCATCTGAACATGAGTGGTTATGCTCCCGGCGTTTATTTCCTCCGTCTAAAAAAAGATCAAGGAACGGAAACGCAACAAATCATAAAAAGGTCCAATTAAGGAAACCGATACATAATTTTACCTATTTTTGCGTCGCATGCCCTTTACAAGGGGTGCGACGCTTTTCTTAAAACCTGTTCCATTCCATGAAAACGAGACTCAGCTTTCTCATCCTATTCTGCATCAGTTTGTTGCAAACTTCTTTCGCCGTTCAGCGTACCCGATACAACTTCAATCCGGATTGGAAACTTCACATCGGTGACGATTCATTGGCTAAAAATCCCCTTTACAACGATGCTTCCTGGAAAGCGGTCAACCTGCCGTATGCCTTCAATGGCGATGAGGCCTTCAAAGTTTCCATCGAACAACTCACCGACACGGTCGTGTGGTACCGCAAGACGTTTGGCCTGCCCTCCGAGCTGAACGGCGGCAAAGTATTCATTGAGTTTGAAGGCGCCCGTCAAGCGGCTGAAGTCTGGGTGAACGGCAAACGGTTGGGTCTACATGAGAACGGCATCAATGCTTTTGGATTCGACCTGACCGGCAAGCTCCAGTTCGGCCCCAAGAAAGTAAACGTCATTGCCGTGCGTGTGGACAACAACTGGAAGTACAAGGAGCGGGCCACGGGTTCAGCCTTCCAATGGAACGACAGCAATTTCAACGCGAATTACGGCGGCTTGCCTAAAAACGTATGGTTGCATGCCACTGGGTCGCTGTATCAGACGCTACCATTGTATAGTAGTCTGGGTACCAAAGGTTTGTACATCTATGGCGACAATTTTGACGTTCGGGGCAAGCGCTGTGCGATGCATGTGGAATCTGAAGTCCGCAACGACAGCAAAAAAGCCAGAAAAGTACGGCTGAACGTCGTGGTCAGGGATATGAACGCGCTCATGATCCGTGAGTTCCAATCGGACGAGCAGGTTTTGCAACCCGGGGAAACCAAAGTCATCACTTGTTTCGCCACCTTGAAGAACGTGAATTTCTGGAGTTGGGGTTACGGTTATCTATATGAGGTCACCACCGCTCTGGTGGAAGGCAAGAATGTGGTCGACCTGGTGAAGACCAACACAGGCTTCCGCAAAACTGAATTTGCCAACGGCCTTTTCAAACTAAATGACAGGGTGCTCCAAGTCCACGGCTATGCGCAGCGCACCACCAACGAATGGCCTGGCGTGGGGCAATCGGTACCCGCTTGGCTGAGCGATTACAGCAACGGCCTGATGGTGGAAAGCAACGGCAATCTGGTCCGCTGGATGCATGTGACCCCTTGGAAGCAGGATGTGGAATCGTGCGACCGTGTGGGCCTGCTCGAGTCCATGCCGGCTGGTGATTCCGAAAAAGACATTGAAGGTCGCCGTTGGGAACAACGCACCGAAGCGATGCGCGACGCCATCGTGTACAACCGCAACAACCCCAGCATCATTTTTTACGAATCGGGCAACACTGGTGTCAGCGAGGAACACATGACCCAGATGAAGGCCATCCGTGACGAATTCGACCCAAAGGGCGGTCGCGCCATCGGCTGCCGTGAAATGTTGGACAGCAAAGTGGCCGAATACGGCGGCGAGATGCTCTACATCAACAAAAGCGCCCGTTTGCCCCTATGGGCCATGGAATATTCACGCGATGAGGCGTATCGCAAATACTGGGATGAGGCATCTTATCCCAACCACAAGGAAGGGGATGGGCCGCTCTATAGAAACGCCGATGCCTCCGCCTACAACCACAATCAGGACATGTTCGCCATGGAAGCCGTCACCCGCTGGTACGATTACTGGCGCGAACGTCCGGGTACCGGTCGGCGCGTGAGTTCAGGCGGTGTGAGCATCATCTTTTCCGATTCCAACACCCATCACCGTGGAGCTGAGAATTACCGCACCAGCGGCAAGGTTGATGCCATGCGCATTAAAAAAGACGCCTGGTGGGCCCATTACGTGATGTGGGACGGCTGGGTGGACAACGAAAATCCGCACACGCACATCGTGGGTCATTGGAACTACGATTTCGGCCAAAAAAAGAACGTCTATGTGGTTTCATCGGGCGATCGGGTGGAGCTGTTTTTGAACAACCACAGCCTGGGCAACGGCATTCAAAGCAGTCGTTTCTGGTTTACCTTCCCGAACATTGACTATTCGGCAGGCGAACTCAAAGCCATCAGCTACGATGCGGAAAACAATGTGCTGAGTTCGGATACCCTCCGTACAGCCGGTGCGCCCAAGTCATTGAGGCTGAATATCATCCAGAGCCCGACCGGTTTCCACGCCGATGGTTCGGATTTGTTGTTGGCCGAAGTGGAAGTCGTGGACGGAGCTGGCTTGCGCTGTCCGCTGTCCAATGACCGAATTCAATTCGACGTGAAGGGCCCCGCTGAATTTATTGGCGGCATCGCACAAGGCCCAGACAACTACATCGGAGCCAAAACATTGCCCGTAGAAGCTGGTGTGAACAGAGTATTGATCCGCTCCACCCGTCAGGCAGGAACGGTAAAGATTAAAGTCACTTCTGGCAAATTGCTAGCCGATACGGCTGAGATCACCTCACAGCCCGTCGAAGTAGTCAAAGGCTTGTCTACTTGGATTCCTTCGGCCAGTCTGCCACTCAGGCTCGGCCGAGGAGCCACGCCCTCCGTTTCATCGTTCGTGGTGAGCCGAATCCCGGTTTCAGTCAATGAGATCACGGCTGGGGCCAACGAAAAAGAGGCCATCTACAGCATCGACGACAACGAGCGGACCGAATGGCGGAACAACAGCGCGCGTTCCTCCGCTTGGATTAAATACGACCTGGTACGGGCTGTCCAACTTTCGGAAATTTGTCTGAAACTGACCGGTTGGAGAACCCGTTCCTATCAGATTCGCATTCTAGCCCAAGACAATACGGTGCTCTGGGAAGGTTCGACTCCCCAAAGCCTTGGCTACATCACCTTGCCCATGAAGAAAGGCGTCACGACTGAATCCGTCCGTGTGGAACTGTTGGGCGCAGGCACCGAAAAAGACCAATTCGGCGGCATTGTCGAAGTGGATGCCAGCAAGAACCTGGACTTGTTCGACAAGAACAACCCTGGCAAATCCGATCCGAAAGATGAATTGCGCATTGTGGAAATTGAATTTTATGAAGCAGTACAATAATTAAACAAAAATCCCCGCTATGAAAAAAAATGCCATCGGTATCTTGTTGATTGCCTTTTCATGGATGTTCTGCACAACCCTTTCGGCTCAAAAGGCAGCCGACCCTTGGACCAAAAAAGAAGCCACCAAATGGTTCAACAAAGGAGCCTGGGCTGGAGCCATGACGCTCAAAGCCGACAAGTCGGTCAACGTGGTGGCTTTTGCCAAACAATACCATCAGAACAAAGCAGCCTGGGACCTCGTGTTCGACTGGTTTGCCAAAAACGACCCTGCCACATTTCCAGTTGGCAAATATGTGTTGGACAGCCTCAATGTTACCTTGACCATCACCGACGCTCCGTCCGTTCGTCCGTTTGATCAGACCAAGTGGGAAGCACATTGTCAAAAAGTGGACTTGCAATACATCGCCCGTGGTGCCGAAAAAATGGGCATTGCGCCGGTGGATGGAGCCAAGGTGCTGATGCAGTACGATTCCAAGAAGGATGTGGGCTTCTACCAACCCAACGAAAAGAAAGCCAAATACATCGTGGCCAAGCCCGGAACCTTCCTGCTGTTCTTCCCTTCGGATACGCATCGTCCGAACATTCAGGTGGAGGGCTGCGACACCGTTCGCAAAATCGTGTTCAAAATCAGAGTGGTTTCCAAGTAAAAGGGTTTCTTTATGGAGACCGTCGACACAGCTATATCCGGCAGCAAACGCATTGATGTCGTGGATGCCCTGCGTGGGTATGCCATCATGAGCATCTTGCTGTTGCACAACCTGGAACACTTCGATTTCGAGTTCAGCCCCGAACACATACCCGCCTGGCGTGCTGTAATCGATGGCAAGATCTGGGCGTTTTTCGAATTCATGGTGGCCGGGAAATCGTACGCCATTTTCGCACTGCTGTTCGGTTTTACTTTTTGGCTGATGGATCAGAAGCAAAAGGAGCGGGGCAAGGATTTCAGAGGCCGTTTCCTTTGGCGCATGTTCCTGCTCCTTGGTTTCGGTTTTGTCAATTCTTTGTTTTACGAAGGCGACATTCTGTCCATGTACGCCTTGCTTGGATTCACGCTGGTGCTGGTGGCGCGTTTCAGCGACCGAACCGTGCTCGTCATCGCCGTGATCATGCTGCTGCAACCGTTGATGTGGAGTGATGTCGTGCATCAATTGCTGAACCCTTCGTCCACGGTTTCGGACCCTGCCTCTTGGGCGTATTTTGGGCGACAATATCCGTACTTGAGTGGTCATTCCTTTATTGACGCCATCGTTGGCAACATCACCAACGGCAAGATGGCCGTATACTTGTGGTCATGGGAAAAAGGACGTTTCCTTCAGGCCCCCGCCTTGTTCATGCTGGGCATGCTGTTTGGACGTCGAGGCTATTTTGAAAGCAAGCCTTCGAGCATGCAGTTTTGGAAACGAATGTTGGTATTCGCTGGTTTGGCTCTAGTGGTTTTTCTGGTTTTAAATGCCAACAGGCATACTTTTTTTCCAAATAATGAGCTGAGGAAACTTCTTTGGCGCATCCATTATTCCTGGTCGAACTTGGCGATGGTGTTCGTGCTCGTTTCGTCCATCGTGCTCCTGTATCAAACGAAAGGATTTAAAAGATTGATTTCCGGGCTTTTGCCCTTCGGTCGCATGAGCCTGACCAGTTATATGATGCAGTCCTTCATCGGCGCGGTGGTCTATTACGGATTCGGTTTTGGCTTATATAAAATTACTGACGCTTTTTGGTGTCTTTTAATCGGTATTGTATTATTTTTGTTTCAATCCGCATTTTGCACCTGGTGGATGAAGCATCACAAACAAGGCCCCATGGAGGCTCTTTGGCACCGTTGGACCTGGATTAAACGTTAATACACATTCCACGTATGGATTTCACCCTCTATTCCCTGTTGTTCCTCGCCTCCGCGCTCGTGGCCATCATAACAGCTTTTCTGGCTTGGGAACGACACAGTTCCAGAGGGGCGAAGGCACTGGCCATTTTAATGATTTCAGCCATTTATTGGTCTGTTACGGTTTTTGTGGAAGCAACGGTCACCTCGTTGCCCGTCAAGATCATTTGGTCCAAGATTTCGTACCTGGCGGTGGTTCTCACTCCGGTCTTGTATTTGAACTTCGTCTACAACTTCGTCGGCAACAAGAAACTGGCCAGTTTCAAACGGATGTTGCCGCTCTCCATCGTGCCCTTCATCGTCTTGATTCTGACTTGGACCAATGAATACCACCACCTCATTTGGACCACCATCACTCCCGTCAATCCGGCAACCAATCTTTCGGTGTATCATCACGGCATCGGGTTCTACATCGGATACCTTTCTTACAATTACATATTGCTGACTTGGTCCACCATTCTCCTGACTCGATTCATCCTGAAGCATCAAAAGACGTTCCGCTCACAAGGCTGGATCGTTTTGATCGCCAGCGTTTGTCCCTGGATCGCCAGTTCCTTCTATTTGCTCAACATCAACATTGCCGATGGTTTTGACTTGACTCCAGGCAGCATCAGCTTGAGCGGCTTGTTGTTCATCTTTGCCATCCTGGAGGTTCGCCTGTTGGATTTGGTGCCCATTGCCAGAGAGGCCTTGGTCGAAAACTTGCCGGAAGGCATTTTGGTGCTCGACAATAGGAATCGAATTCAAGACATCAACATTGCCGCCAAAATGCAACTTGGCCTGGAACAAGACCAATTACTCGGCGAAGAAATCAACCATGCCAACATTGTAGTGCCGGGTTTGCTGGAAACGTTGCTTTCGTCGGATGCCAGTACCTATTTTGAAGTGCCCGATTCGGAATCGCTCAAAGTATTCCGCATCAACAAACTCCTGCTCAAAACAAAGCCGATGAGCAGGCTAATCGTGATTAGGGATATTACCGAGACGGTTGCAAAACAAAATGAAATAAAACGTTCGGAAGCCGAATACCGGAGTCTGTACAACATGTTTCGGCTGATGGCTGACAACATGCCCGACATGATTTGGGCCAAAGACTTGGACCTGAATTACATTTTTGTGAACAAAGCCATTTGCGAAGGCCTGCTCATGGCAGCCAATACAGAGGAACCCATTGGGAAATCTTGGGAATACTTTGTGAATCGCGAACAACTTAAAAAACCGGAAGACCCCGAGTGGCACAGTATTGGCAGATACAGCAAAAATACGGACGGCTTGATTCTGGAAACCGGTCAACCCGGTGTTTTTGAGGAATATGGCAATATGAACGGTAAATTCGTCTATCTGGACATCCGGAAGGCACCCATTTTGGACGAAAGCGGAAAAATGTTGGGCATTGTGGGAAGTTCCCGTGATGTTACGCGTCAGAAACAAACCGAAACCGAATTGATCACGGCCAAGGAACGTGCCGAAGAAAGCGATCGGCTGAAATCGGCCTTCCTGGCCAACATGAGCCATGAGATCCGTACGCCGATGAACAGCATCCTGGGTTTCATCTCGTTGCTGCAGGAACCGGACATACCCATCGACATCCAGCATGAATACTACAAATCTGTCCGTTCGGGAGCGGAACGTCTGTTGAGCACCATCAACGACATCATCGAATTGTCGCGCATCGATTCCGGTGAAACGCAATTGATGAATTCAGACAACGATGTATTGGAAATCTTTGCCGTCTTGTACTCCATGTACTACAAAAAAGCGAAGGAAAAGGGGCTCCAGTTCATCAATAATTACAAGGAAGCCACCAACTTGCACATCCAATGCGACCGTAATAAACTTTTCGGAATCCTTTCCAATTTATTGAAGAACGCCATCAAGTACACCAACACTGGAAGCATCGAACTGGGTTGCAAGGCCGATTCCGACCGCATTCGGTTTTATGTGAAGGATTCCGGTATCGGAATTCCAAAGGGACGGCAAAAAGATATTTTCGAGCGCTTTGTTCAGGTTGACGGTTCAAAATCGCGCTTATACGAAGGCTCTGGCCTTGGACTGTCACTTTCGAAAGCGTATGTGGAGATGATGGGCGGTTCCATTTGGGTGGACAGTGAGGAAAATGAGGGCTGTACGGTCTATTTCGAATTGCCGTTGAGTGCTCAGAAAGATTATTCTTTTGAGAATGTCGAAACGGAAAAGCCCGTGGAAATTGGCACGGCAACCGGTTTGAGGATTTTAATTGTGGAAGACGACCCCAGCAGTTACGACTACCTAAACCTGATCCTGCAACGAGCGAACCACCGGGTGGTACATACGTTCACCGGTTTTGAGGCCGTGGAACTCTGTCGGCAACGCAGTCGGTTCGACATCATCCTGATGGATGTGAAACTTCCAGGAATCGATGGCTATGAGACCACCAGGCGCATCCGCGACCTTGGAATCGAGGTGCCCATCCTCGCTGTTTCTGCATTCGCGTTCACGGAAGACCAGCAACGTGCCATTAAAGCGGGATGCAACGATTACATCACCAAACCGATCAACCAGGACCACTTGTTGAGCAAACTGAATCAATACGCCCCGCATAAATCCTAAACGGATTTCATAATCGTTTCTATTCGAAAAAAAATCCCTATTTTTGCAATGCACACTGATTGTGCTACAGCAAATAATTTTCGTATGAAAAAACATATAAAAAACAACGTATGGTGGGTGGGTAAAAACCACTGGGAACTCCGCGAATTCCACGGTTCCGAGTTTACTACCACCAAGGGTTCCTCCTATAATTCCTACCTCGTACTCGAAGAAAAAATTGCGCTGATCGACACCGTATACGAGCCCTTTTCACACGAATTTGTCAAGAACCTGCGGAAGGAAGTCGATTTGAAAAAGATTGATTTCATCGTTTGCAACCACGCCGAACCAGACCACAGCGGTGCCTTGGCCGAACTGCTCGAAGAAATTCCCGGAACGCCGGTTTATTGCACGGAAAACGGTATCAAGTCCTTGACGGGGTTGTATCACGACAAAAGTTGGAACTTGATTCCGGTCAAAACGGGTGATAAAATATCTGTTGGAAACGGTAAGGAGCTTTTATTCATTCAAGCTGCCATGATTCACTGGCCGGACAGCATGTTCTGTTTCCTCACAGGCGACAACATCCTGTTCAGCAACGACGCTTTTGGCCAGCATTTCTGTTCGGAACTGATGTTCAATGACTTGGTGGATCAGGGTGAACTTTGGAATGAAACCTACAAATACTACGCCAACATCATCACGCCGTTCAGCCACTTGGTTGCACGGAAATTGGAAGAATTCAAGGAACTGGGACTTCAGGTCGAATGCATCGCCACCAGCCACGGCATCGTCTGGCGTGACAATCCCCAGCAAATTCTGGACAAATACGCCGAATTCGCTGCTGGATATCAAGACAACCAAATCACCATCATCTACGATACGATGTACCACGGCACACAAATGATTGCTGAAAACATCGTCAAGGGCATCACCGAAGCCGATCCGTTGGTGAATGTCAAGCTTTTCTGCGCTTCCAACACCGACATCAGCGACCTGATGCTGGAAATTTTCAAGTCCAAGGCCATCATGCTGGGTTCACCGACGGTTCATAACGGCGTCTTGTACACCATAGCCGGTTTGATGGAGTTCATCAACGGTATGAAATTCAAAAACAAGAAAGCTGCTTCCTTTGGAACGTATGGTTGGAGAGACCTTGCCTCCAAAGTTATCGGGAACTCGCTCAAAGAATCGGGTTTTGAAATGATCATGGAGCCCATCAGTGCCGCCTGGAGGCCGGATGACCATTTCTTAGAACAGTGCAATGCTTACGGGCACAAATTTGCAGAGTTAACCAAATAATAAAAAAACCGCCAATTGGCGGTTTTTTTATTATAGCATAATTTTTACGTCCGCCTTCCGGCTTTCGGGGGTAACGGTGAGTTGGAGGAGTTTGCCGTCTTTGAGGGTGGCTTCAATAGTTGTTTGGTAGGGAGCGTGCAATTTGAAGGTGACATCCCAGGCTTTGGGCCAAGAGGGAAAAAGCAGGATGGTCTTGCCGTCTGTCTGCATCAGCATTTCCTGCAAACCGATCATGCCCGAGCCACCCCAGTTGTGGTCGGGTACCCAGTCGTTACCCGGGCCCCAAAAAGTGGGGAAACGGCGGGAGGAGTTGCCCAGTTTCTTGATGGCCAGGTCGGCGGCTTCGTCCGTAAGGCCCATTCTCGCACAAAAGATGTTGTCCTGGTGCCAGCTTTGGTAATGCTTCTGTTCCGGGCGTTCAATGCCGAAGTGCCAAGTATCGATGGCCACCTGCAAGTCGGGTTTGCCCACACCGTAGATGCCCCAAGGGAAGACTGGGTACAGTTGCGGAATCTCGGTGTTGTTGATGCGTTCGAACGATTGGGCCGGCGCAATGACTTTGTGCCCATTCATTTCCCTAAAGTAAATCGGTGGAATGCGCGTGAGCATCTCGCCCCAATGTTTCCGGCTGTCGGTGGTGAGGTACTTGGTGCTGTCGAGCTCCAACAGGCGGGTGAGTACGGATTTCAGCCCACAGACGGCTGTGACGGAGTTGTAGGCGACCTTGTAGGTCTCAGCGGCGGTGCTGGGGTACAAGACCAAATGTCCGTCGGCATCCAACGTCTTGGTGGTCCGTAAGGCGGAAAGGTATTGGTAATGTTCGTCAAAGAAGCGCAAGCTGCTTTCTATCAAGGGAATGTACCGGGTGATGTCCTGATGTTCGAACCGTTCGGCATCCAACATCATCTGGCAAAACTCAAAGACGGTTTCCCAAGTGTATTCAATCCAGTTGTTGTACTCCACGCCGGGATCAAAGTTGGCCGGCCGTTTCCAGTTGTACTCGAAAGCCACTGGCAAACCAAAGTTTTCCATCTGTTCGGTGAAGCAGGCGCCTTCGTGGCCCCAATAGACCTTGGTGCGCAATTCCGCATTTTTGAGGATGCGCAGGTAGAAGTCGAACTGGGGGGTCATCATGTCGATATCGCCGCTCTTGAGCATGGGCCAATAGACCAACCGTTGGTTCTGGGCCGTGAAGCTGCCACCGCCCCAACGCCTGAAATCGGCAGTTTCGTTGCGTTTGTTGTCCACAAATTCCGGGTCGTAAGTGAACAGCCCGCCATTGAACTTGGTGGGGTAGGCACCGTAGGCGTTGCAGCCCAGCTGATACCTGAAAACCTGATAGTTGCGCCCGACTTGCCACGGCTTGGAGCTTCCATCGGGTTTGTCCTCATTGATGCGAATGAAACTGCGCCTCCAAAAATCGTTCCACCAACGGATGGTTTTAAGCCTGTCTTTTTCCGTTTGTTTCAACGTGTTGTCTGCCAGCTGGTTCAAGTGGGTTTTCCAAATAGCCAAGTCCGGCGTATTTTCCGTCTGAAGGCAAATTTGAAGTTGATGCTTGGTGGCCGGGCTTTTACTTTTGAGCTTCCATCCCGAAAAATCAGTGCTGGCATAGCGCCCCGTTACGGTACCGTCCGGAATTAAATTGCTGCCCCACATGGAACCCCCGAAAATGAGGTCCCTGCCCGGATTGTACAGTTGCCCCTTGACTGAATTCAGCCCTTGTTGCTCCACGCAAAGGTCAAACCCTGTTTCTGTATTTCTGTTTTGATGGCTGAACTGGATGCTGTTGTTCGGTTGGAAATCAACCTTGTCCTTGCCCAAAATGGCCTTGGCCTGAGCGCCCAACCACGAACGGCAAACGTCTTTCTCGGAATTGCCCAACTCCCGGTCGGTTTGATGCCAGTTTTCGTACGTGAAGGTGGCTGTCGTTTTCCGGTTGCCCTGGATGTCCACATGCACGACCGGGTGGAACACGTCCGCCCAAATCCGCACCGTAACGTTTTGCCCGTTCTTCATGCCGAATATTTCCACAAAACCGTCTTTGAGTTTCAATTCCTGCCTGAACGCGCTGCTGTTGTCCAACGGATTCGGCGTGAGCTGGATGCGAATGCGGCCCAGTTTTGGAAAGCCATTCAACTCGTCGAACGTGCCGCTCCTGGAAAGGTAGAACAGAAGGTCGCCGTTTTCCACCCAAACATTCATGCCGATGTCACCGCCGCCGCAGGGCATGCTTTCGCCGGCGTTTTTGGAAGGCGAGGTCCAAACGATGTTGTATGGATCGAGCCAGCTCAGTTCGTCGGCTGCATGCAGGGGTGTCAGCAGTAAAAGCAGCAAGGGAAGCAACAGGAGGCGTTTCATGGTCTTGGTGATTGGTCGTTTCAAAGATACAGATTTTCCACAAACGAAAAGAGGCTGAACCCAATAGGATTCAGCCTCTTAAATGCTGTTTTTTCGCTTATGCCTTTTCGGCAGGAACGATGGAGACGAAGGAACGGTCGTTTTTCTTCTTGCGGAAGGCTACGACACCGTCTACCAATGCATACAGGGTGTGGTCTTTGCCAATGCCTACGTTTTCACCCGGATGGTGTACCGTACCGCGTTGACGGATCAGGATGTTGCCGGCGATGCATTTTTCGCCACCGAATATTTTAACGCCCAAGCGTTTGCTTTCTGATTCGCGTCCGTTCTTAGAACTACCGACGCCTTTTTTATGTGCCATTTGTCTTTTGCTGTTTTAAGGGTTAAGCTACTACTTCGTTGATTTTCAATTCAGTGAAGAATTGACGGTGACCGTTGCATTTTCTGTAACCTTTGCGACGTTTCTTTTTGAAGATGATGACTTTGTCACCTTTGACGTGTGAAAGGACTTCACAAACAACTTTGGCACCAATAACGGTGGGAGCACCGATTTTCACTTTACCGTCGGTGTCGAGCAACAACACCTTTTCAAATTCAACAACAGAACCACGTTCTGCTTCCAGGCGGTGAACGAACAGTCTTTTACCGGCTTCGGCTTTGAACTGTTGACCCGCGATTTCTACAATTGCGTACATTAACTTATTAATTATCAAAGTTATACTCCGGAGGGTGGGATGCAAAACTGCAGCGCCGCTTGGTAACCCTTCACGAATGGAGGTGCAAAAGTAGGCAATCTTAACGAAAATTGCAACCCCTGCACCGGTTTTTTTTACTTTTTCAGCGTGGCCAGGTAGCGTTCGGCTTCGATGGCTGCCGCACAGCCGCTGCCTGCGGCGGTGATGGCTTGGCGGTAATGAGGGTCGGCCACGTCACCGGCGGCAAAAACACCGGGAACGGTGGTGCGGGGAGTGCCGGGTTCAGTCACGATGTAACCGACTTCGTCTGTTTTCAAATACGGAGCGAATATGTCTGAATTCGGCTTGTGGCCAATGGCCAAAAAGAACCCGTCGATGTCGATGTCCAGATTGGTTTCGTCCGCTTCACCGCGACGTTTCACCAAATGGGCGCCTTCCACGCCGTTTTCGCCGAAGAGGCCAAGCGTTTCGTGTTCGAACAATACCGTGATGTTTTCGGTGTTCATCACACGGTCCTGCATGATTTTGGAGGCGCGTAGGAAAGGTTTGCGAACGATGAGGTAAACGTGGGATGCGAGGCCGGCCAAGTAGGAGGCTTCTTCGCAGGCGGTGTCGCCACCACCCACCACGGCAACTTTCTTTTTACGGTAGAAGAACCCGTCACAGGTGGCACAGGCGGATACACCCTGACCGGCATACTTGGATTCGTCGGCCATCCCCAGGTATTTGGCGGTGGCGCCGGTGGCAATGATGAGGCTGTCGCAGGTGATGTCTTTCTCGCCGTCGATGGTCACTTTGAAAGGCGTGGCTGAAAGGTCGGTGGCCGTGGCGACACCCCAGCGGGCATCACAGCCGAAGCGCGTGGCCTGCTTACGAAAGTCATCCATCATCTCGGTGCCGGTGATGCCGTCCGGATAGCCTGGAAAGTTATCGATTTCGGTCGTGGTGGTCAATTGACCGCCGGGCTGCATGCCTTCGTAAAGCACCGGGTAAAGGTTGGCTCTGGCGGCGTAAATGCCGGCCGTAAAGCCTGCAGGCCCCGATCCGATGATGAGGCAACGTACGTGTTCCATATCGTTTGTTTTTGTTGTTAGCGTAAATCGACCACTTCCGTATTGGGATAGTCTTTGGGGTTGAAGGCGAACAAAGCGTCGCTGTAGGTTTGACCGGTCAGGTAACTGCCGATGCTGATGCGGCTGCCGGATTTGTCCTTGTTGGTGATGATGATGCTCACCGGGCGGTAGCTGGATTTTTCAAAACAGGCCACGATGCTCAGCGTATTTTCGGTTTTCACGTAGGGCTTGAGTTCGACCTGGTAGAGTTTCTTGCCGTTTTCCACCTTGTCGGCCAGCAACTTGCTGTTGTATCCATGTTGGTAGAGTTGGAAAACATTGACCGGGTTGATCATGAGCAGTTCCTTGGAATTGGGCTTGCTCAGGTTGACTTCGTTGTTGGACTGCATGTACACCCATTGGTTGGTTCCGTCGAACCAAGTGGTCATATCACCCGTTTCCAGTCTGAATTTGGAGCCTTTGAGCTGGATGTTGCCCGAAAGGTTGTCCTTGACCGTGCCGCCCTTGGCCAACACCTTGATGGTAAATCCTGCCTTCACGCCGCCGGCTTTATTGTAAGCGAGGGAAGCCTTATTGAGCACTTCCAAGGCTTTCGGGTCGTTTTGCGCATGTTGCAACGGCTCTGTGGATTGGGGTGCCATGGGCAACTGTGCGGCAAGGTTCATGCTGAACAAAACGCTGAAAATCAACACTAAACTACTAAATTTTTTCATAATGACAATCAATTCTGTTTCGGAGTCCAAAGGTACAAAAACAATGCCGGAAGTACCGAACTCTAGCCGTACCCAAATCTTGGTATTTAAACTTATTTAATCCTTGCCAACAGGTTGTCCAACTGAAACTCGTCGTTCACCAGTACCTGGCGAGCCTTGCTTCCTTCGCTCGGCCCAATGATGCCGGCCTGTTCCAGTTGGTCCACGATGCGTCCCGCCCGGTTGTAACCAATGGAGAACTTGCGCTGAATCAGGGACGTAGAGCCCTGCTGATGAATCACGATGATGCGGGCGGCATCCTCGAACAGCGGATCCAGACCCTCCATGTCCTGAGGCCCCATGCCTGAACCGCTTTCGGAAGCGGGTTCCGGCAAGTAAAAAGCGGTGGGATACCCACGCTGGTCGCCAATAAAATGGGCGATGTTCACCACTTCGGGCGTATCCACAAAGGCGCATTGCACGCGAACCAGGTCGCTGCCTTGCGAGAAGAGCATGTCCCCGCGGCCGATGAGCTGGTTGGCACCGAGTGAGTCCAAGATGGTGCGGGAGTCCACGCCGGAGCTCACGCGGAACGCGATGCGTGCCGGGAAGTTGGCCTTGATGGTGCCCGTGATGATGTTGGTGGTGGGACGCTGCGTGGCAATAATCATGTGAATACCTACTGCACGAGCCTTTTGGGCAATACGCGCGATGGGCATTTCAATTTCCTTGCCCGCCGTCATGATGAGGTCGCCGAACTCGTCGATAATCACCACGATGTACGGCAGGAACTTATGCCCCTTTTCCGGATTCAAATGGCGCGAGACGTATTTGACATTGTATTCCTTCAAGTTGCGCACGCCGGCCAGCATCAATAGGTTGTAGCGGTCGTCCATTTCCCGGGTGAGCGAGCTCAGCGTCTGCTTCACTTTTTCGGAATCGGTGATGATGGCTTTGCCGTCGTCCGGCAGCTTGGCCAAGTAATGCTTCTCAATGGTGGAATACACGCTGAACTCCACCATTTTGGGATCCACCATCACGAACTTGAGTTCCGCGGGGTGCTTCTTATATAGGAGTGACGTGATCATCGCGTTCAGCCCAACGGATTTTCCTTGACCGGTGGCGCCGGCCACGAGCACGTGCGGCATCTTGCACAAATCCACCATGAACACGTCGTTGGTGATGGTGCGGCCCAAGACCATGGGCAGGTCGTATTTGGATTCCTGGAACTTCTTGGAGTTGATGACGCTGTACATGGAAACCACTTGCGGTTCCCGGTTCGGCACTTCGATACCGATGGTGCCCTTGCCCGGTATCGGCGCGATGATGCGGATACCCAGGGCGGCCAGCGACAGCGCGATGTCGTTTTCCAGACTCTTGATGCGCGAGATGCGCACGCCCGGTTCCGGTATGATTTCGTACAAAGTCACAGTAGGACCCACGGTGGCTGAAATCGAACTGATCTTGATGCTGAATTGTTCGAGAACCTCCTGAATTCGGCGTTTGTTGCTCTTTTGTTCCTCGGCGTTGACAATGGTCTCCGAGCTTTCGTACTTAGTCAACAGGTTGACGGACGGGAACTTGAAGGAAGAAAGATCCAGTTTGGGGTCGTATTCGCCCAAGTAAGAGGCGTCGTAGTCTTCGTTGGATTCGCCCTGGGAGCGTCTGCGTGCAGGCGCCACGGCGGGTTCCTCCGTTTCGTCCTCGGTATCGTCGCCTTTGCCCACCTTGATCTCGAAATCGATGTCGTCGGGGAGGGGAGGTTCTTCGGTCACGACGGTTTCATCCACTTCGGGTTCTTCCTCTTCTTCCTCTTCTTCCTCGTCTTCGTCCTCGAAGTCTGGCTTCTCGGCGGGCTTGACCACGGGTTCAGCCGTGGCAAAAGGATTTTTGGAAGCATTCCAACTCTTGTCGAATTCCTCGGGCCATTCGCCGTCTTTGGTGCTGAACGCGGCGGCTTCCACCTCCTCGGCGGTCTTTTCCTTGCGGGCGAAAGGCTTCCATGCCATAATGCGTTGGACGAAAGGCAGGGTGCTGGCCTTTACGATGACCAGAAAGATGAACAGCGATGCCAGGATGACCAGCAAGGCTCCCGGCCAACCAATTCGGCCGGAAAGAAATTCACTCAGCCAATATCCGTGCGCGCCACCGGGCAGAATGAAGCTGTTTGGAATGAACGGTTGCAGGAAAAAGGCCAAGGCGAGGGAGGTCCACACGAGGCCGAAGCTGTCAAGCAAAAAGTGCTTGATGAGCGAAACCTTGATGAGCCCCAGCATCTGCAAGCCAAGCATGGTGGCGAATACCAGCATGAAGACGATGGAATAGCCGAACCAATGGTTGATGATGATGTTGGCCAGCCAGGCGCCGTAAGAACCGCAGATGTTGAGCGTCTGCCCCGTGATGCCGCCCAGTTCGCCGAAGCTGCGGCCGTCGACCAGACTTTGGTCGGAACTGCCCGTAAACAGGAAAGAACCGAGGATGAGGGTGATCCAGGCGACAAAAACCAACCACAGGACGCCGATGGATACCCACGTTTCCCGTTTGTGCAGGAATCCGGATTTTGGTTTGACTGGTGAAGGCTTTTTGATATGTTTGACGGGGTTTGCCATAGCGTATAAGGTCAAATTTCTTTAAGTTGCAAAAATACAAAAACAACTCAGAAAACCCTTCCCCGATTCTTTATTTAATCCAAGGTGTTCAATTTTTTGTATATCGGTGTTATTTTGTACTTTTGCAGTGTTGTTAAAGATCCCTTCATTTATGTCAAAAGCCTTAAAATCAGATAATCCCGTTTACAATAAGAATACCATCGAGTTCGTTGCCGTGGCAAAATCATTCTGTGATTTCATGGATCAGCTTGAAACGACTGATAAAGCAGGTTTTTTGGACACCACCACGCGTTTGCTGCCCTTGCTTTACCTCAAAGCGACGTTGTTGCCCGAAAACGATTTGATTTCGGACGACGAGCCTGAAATGTTCGCCACCGAGGAGCAATATTCCGATTTGGCACACGCCATTTCCGAAATGCTGGGGCACGACGATGCCTATTTGGAGGTGTTCCATCCGGACATCCGATTTTCAGACACGCCTGTTGCCACGTTTGTTTCTGAAAACTTGGCCGACATTTGGCAGGATTTGTTCAACTTCATTTCGGTGTTCCGCATCGGCTACGACGACACGATGAACGATGCCTTGTATGTTTGCCGCACCAATTTTGAACAGTTTTGGGGCCAATCGCTCGTGAATGTGCTCCGTGCCCTGCACAATTGCAAATATGCCACCAAAGAGGACGACGCCTTGTCCATGGAAGAGGAGGATTTCGAATGAACGACCTGCTCGGCTCCATCACCAAAGACGAATTGAATCTGTTGCCGGTCGAAACCTTCGACGGGGTGATTGACGTGGTCGATACGCCAGAAGATTTCAAACGGGTTTTGGCGATTCTCAATCGGGAAGAAGTCATTGGCTTCGATACCGAAACCAAGCCGGTGTTCACCAAGGGCAAGCGGAACAAGGTGGCTTTGCTACAAATCGCCACTTCGACCACCTGTTACCTGATTCGATTGAACTGCATCGGCTTTCCGGAAGGCTTGACTGATTTCTTCAACAACGGCGTCTTGAAGGTGGGGCTTTCCATCAAGGACGATTTCCTGATGCTTCGTGGACGCGACCATGCATTGGATCCGCAAAGTTTTGTCGAACTGCAGTCGTTCGTGAAAGACTACGGCATTGCCGACAATAGTTTGCAGAAAATTTACGCCATCCTGTTTGCTAAAAAACTGTCGAAGGCGCAACGCTTGTCCAATTGGGAAGCGGAGGAGCTTTCGCACGGACAAAAAGCCTATGCGGCTTTGGATGCCGTGGCTTGTCGCCGAATTTACCTCGAATTGAAGCGGAACTACACGTTCAAACCCCTCCCGATTGTCGAAAAACAGACTCCCTTTGTTCAGGATTAATGCTGTAGAACATGTTTTATAGGTGCCTTTTCATGTTTTACAACATTTATTCATGTTAATTGTGAAATTATTTTGGGAATTTGTTTCCATTGAAAATTAAGTCAATGTATTGATAATCAATAATATGGTCAATTATTTTTAAGTGTAAGATTTACACTAATCGTTAAAACATGTTAAACAACCTATTTTTTTACTCGGATAATTTGCATAGACGTGAAATGCCGCGTATATTTGTACTGTGTTTTTCATGGTATTAGATTTAAGGTTAAGGAAGATTGGTTGTCGTGAGACAACCTTCTTTTGTTTATAGACCTTACCTAAATTTTGCAGCCATCTTAAAAGGTGGCTTTTTTTATGCAAAAAAATGTATTTTTGTCGTTCACTAAACAAAATTACCATGATACTCGCTCAAATCAATATGGCGGCCATGCAAGGCATCTCGCTGGTCTCCGTCGGGAAAGGCCTGGTCGGCATCGCTTCCCTCGTCTTGTTAGCCGTGCTCTTTAGCAGAAACCGCAAAGCCATCGACTGGAAACTGGTCACCATCGGCTTGACCGTTCAATTCTTGTTGGCCATCGGCATCCTGTTCGTACCGTTTTTCGGCTCCATCTTCGATTTTCTAGGCAGAATCTTCATCAAGATCATGGCCTTTACCAACGAAGGCTCCACCTTCCTGCTCGGCGGAATGATGAACGTGAAGTCCTTCGGCTATATTTTCGCCTTTCAGGTGTTGCCCACCATCATTTTCTTTTCGGCCCTGAGCAGCCTGTTGTTCTACTTGGGTGTCATTCAAAAGACGGTTCAGGCCGCTTCGTGGATGTTGCGTAAGATTTTGAAAATTTCGGGTTCGGAAGGCTTGGTCTTGGGCGCACACTTGGCGCTGATGGGGCAGACGGAAGCACCGTTGCTGGTCAAGGGGTACTTGAGCCGCATGAACGCTTCGGAAATCTTCCTGATCATGACGGCTGGTATGGCAACCATCGCCGGCGGGGTGCTGGTTTCGTACATCGGCATGCTGGGCGGGGGTGATGCGGTATCTCAATTGATATTTGCCAAGCATTTGCTCTCGGCTTCTGTCATGGCGGTACCGGGGGCGGCTGTCTTCGCCAAGATCCTGTTCCCGCAAACGGAAAAGGTGGATGAGAACACGGCCATCGATCAGAACAAGATTGGCACCAACTTTTTGGATGCCATTGCCATCGGTACCTCGGACGGTTTGAGGTTGGCGTTGAACATTGCCGGCATGTTGCTGGTGTTCATCGCGTTTGTGGCGTTCGCCAACTTCTTGGTTTCCAAATTTGTCGGCAGCTATTCGGTTTCTGCAGTGCTGCTGGGAGCGGCGATGCTGGCCGTTTTGGTTTCAGCCATACAGTTTTTTGTGAAGAAGAAAAAGAAATTCAAGGTTGCGTTTTGGGTTTCGGCCTCGCTGACCGTGATTTGCATCGTCAACGTGATTTCCGTGGGCCTGGGCGACGGTTTCGTCTTGAATCAATACTTGGCTGAAGTCTCGGGCGGACGCTACACGCAATTCAACTTCCAATTCATCATGGGGCTGCTGTTCTCGCCGCTGGTGATGCTGATGGGCATCAATCCTTCCGATGCGATTTCCGTGGGGCAGCTGTTGGGTGAGAAAACCATCATGAACGAGTTCGTGGGGTACCAGAGTTTGGCGCAGCTCGTGCAGACGGGCGTGTTGACGGACCCGAAAACAATTATCATGTCCACGTATTTGTTGTGCGGTTTCGCGAACATCAGTTCCATCGGCATCCAGATTGGTGGCATTGGTTCGCTGGCACCGCAGGCAAGGCCGTGGCTGACCAAATACGGACCTTTGGCCGTACTGGCCGGAACGCTGGTTTCGTGCATGTCTGCAACGATGGTGGGGCTTTTGCTCGGTTAATTGATGGCTATTTTTTATACACCGGACATTCTGACGAATCCCTGCCTTTCGGAGGAGGAATCGGTCCACTGCGTGCGCGTGCTCCGTTTGGGCGAGGGGGCTGAAATCGACTTGATAGACGGTCGCGGTACGTTTTACAAAGCCCGCATCGTGCAGGCGCACCCCAAGCATTGCATGGTGGAGGTGCTGGAAACCATCCAAGATTTGACGCCGCCGTTCATGGCCCACATTGCAGTGGCGCCCACCAAGAATTTCGACCGCATCGAATGGTTCGTGGAAAAGGCGACGGAGGTGGGCATCGGCGGGTTCCATTTTATCGGCTCCCAACATTCGGAACGCAAGAACCTCAAGCTGGAACGCATCGACAAGATCGTGGTTTCGGCCCTCAAGCAATCGATGAAGGCGCTGAAGCCGTACATCGGGGAGCTCACCGACTTCAAGAAATTCGTCACGCAGCCTTTTGAAGGCCAAAAATACATTTGCCATTGCAATCCGGGAGAGAAGCCGCTGCTCAACAACGTTTGCAAGCCCGGTACGCCCGTTCTGGTGCTCATAGGTCCGGAGGGCGATTTCAGCCCCGAAGAAGTGAATTTGGCCTTGCAGAACGGTTTCCAGGCGGTGTCGCTTGGCGATACGAGGTTGCGCACCGAAACCGCAGCCTTTGTGGCCGCGCATGTGGTCTGCCTCAAAAATATGTGATCGTGAACAAAATCGAACGCTTCTTTGCCACGGTGGAGCGCAAGCCGGTGGACCGTCCCGCTTCCTGGCTGGGCATTCCGGACACCAAAGCTTTGCCGGCCTTGTTCGCGCATTTCGGCGTCAAGGACTTGTTCGAACTCAAAGCCGTGATTGACGACGACATCTTTCCGGTGGAACTGCCCTATCATTCACCGACCTCCGATGCCATCTATGCGGCTTTCGACTTTGCCAAAAAAGGCAGTGTTTCATTGGCTGAACGCACGTTGACGGCACCCGGGTATTTTGAAGATTACCATGAGGTTGCAGATGTGGCCGATTTTCCATGGCCCGATCCCAAGAAATACATTGACCCGGCTGAATGCGTGAAAGCGGTATCCGAGGTTCCCGAGGGGAACGCGGTGATGGGCGTCATCTGGTCCGCGCATTTTCAGGACGCCTGCGCGGCGTTCAGCATGGAAGAGGCGCTGATGCGCATGATGCTGGAGCCGGAGATGTTTCAGGCGGTGATTGACCGCATCGCGGATTTCTACCTGGAAGCCAACGAGATTTTCTACAAAGCCACGCAGGGCAAGCTGCATGCGGTACTCATCGGCAACGATTTGGGCTCCCAATGCGGGTTGATGATCGATCCGGATTCCATTCGACAGTTCGTGTTGCCCGGTACGCGCAAGCTTATCGCACAAGCCAAAAGATACGGTTTGAAGGTGATTCACCATTCCTGCGGCTCCATTTTCGACATCATTCCGGATTTGATCGAAGCGGGCGTGGATGTGATCCATCCCATTCAAGCGCTGGCGGCCAAGATGGAACCGGGGCGGTTGAGCCTAGCGTTCAGCCATGAAGTATCTTTTTGCGGAGGGGTGGATGCGCAGCAGCTGTTGGTGAACGGAAGGCCGGAGGAGGTTCGTGCCAAGGTCAGAGAATTAAAGCGAATATTCCCGACGGGTTTGATTGTTTCGCCCAGCCATGAAGCCATATTGGCCGACATTCCGCCGGCCAACATTCAAGCTTTGTTCGAAGAGGTCCACAGGGACTGAACTATTCCATTTTTATCAATTTGAGGGTGATGCGGCTTTCGCCCGAGCGGAGGATGCCGATGTAGGAACCGGGGTGCAAACTGCCGGTGGCGATGTCGTTCCTGCCGGCAGGGCAGGCCACGCGCAGGATTCGGCGGCCGTCCAGGGTCAGGATGTCCAGGGTGGCGTCCATGGGGATGGAAAGCGTGAGTTGGTCGCGGAACGGGTTCGGCCCATAGGCGACGCTGCTTTCGTCCATGACGCTCAGACCGGTGGTGGGGCCGGTGTATTCCTTGAGCGTGAAGGGGAAGACGAGGCTTTCGGTGCCTGGCGTGGTGAGGTAGGTGGCACCTGGCAACCAGTAGCTGGTGCCGATGCCGCCGCCGTTGCGGATGGCCCAGAAGTCGCTGCCGGTGAGGTGGTAGACTTCGTAGCTGCAACTGTCACTCACGTAGTTCAACGTGTTGAACGAACCGTTTCGGTCGAGGAAAACAGCCGTGTTCTTGAGCGGGATGATTTTGTACCGGTTCACCGTGCTGTCCTTTTGGAAGTACCAGCCCTGATTCATATCCACATTCACGCTGTTGTTGGCGAAAGTGGGCTTCAGACTCGGATGAACAAAGGACAAATACTTGTTCGTGGACGGGTTGATGAGGTAGTATAGGCCGTTTTTCAGTTGGTTCTTATCGTAGACGTTCACCACGAATTGCTCTGTGAAGCTGGTGGCACCCAAGGTGTAGGTAACCGAATAGACGCCGCTCTGTTGGACGCTGCCCAAATTGAGGGAGTCCGTGGTGGCGCCGGTGTTCCATTTAAAGGTGCCGCCAGAGGTGCCCACGATTTGTTTCAGCACGAGTTTGGAGCCTGCTTCCACCAACATGCTGTCATTGAGCATCAAATACCCACCGTTATAACGCATGGCAGCGGCTGAACCGTTCAGTTTGGCTTCACCGTAGGGGTCGACCAACTCGAAGGGGAAGCCGGTGATGGTGCTGAACCCTTTGCCGCGAATCATCGAATTGGTGAGCTTCCAATAGGCCGTACCCGAACTGCCGCCGTTCTGGATGGCGTACAGGTTGGTGCCGTTCTGGTTGTAGAAGGTGTAGCTGTTCCAAGCCGAAGCGTAGGTGCTGCTGTTGTATCGACCGTATTCGTCCAGAAAGACGGCCGGGTTGGCCTTGTTGACGATTTTGTAGCGGGTGGAGGTGGCGTCCTTGCTGATGATCCAGGTTTGGAAATCGCCGTTGAGGACGTCCTTGCCCATGAACACGGGAACGTCGGTGCCGACGTTGGTCAAATAGGAACCATCCTGCGGATTCTTGATGAAATAGGCGCCGTCCGTCAGGGTTGATTTCTGATAGATCTCCACCTTGAAGCGGCAGCCGACGGTATCGCCGTTCAAGGTGCAAATCGCCTTGTAGGTGCCGGTCTGTGTGATGGTCCGGTTTTGGGTGGTGCTGCCGTCCTCCCATTTCCAGCTGCCGCCGGTCAGGGTGGCTTTGGGTTGGAGTTCCACCGCCGTGCCCGAAAGCACCGCCAGGCTGTCCGTGTTCTTGGCGTTGATGTACGGATAGACCTTCAGTGCCAGTTTGGCAGGCTGCAGGGTAAACGGGAAGCCGTCCATGGTCGAAGTGCCCTTGCCAGTGATGATGTTGCTGACGGACCAATACAGCACGCCCGAACTGCCACCGTTTTGGAAGGCATATTGGTCGGTTCCGGCCTTCTGATAAATTTCGTAGGAGTTCCAAGCGCTGGAATAGGCGCTGTTGTTGAAGCGGCCGTATTCGTTGAGGAACTTGAAGCCGTTGCTCTGTGCGTAGATGGAGTAGCGCTTGCTCACGGCATCCAGGGCGATGAACCAGACTTGGGTTTCGGGATGCACATCATCCTTGGGCAAGTAAGTGGGAACCAATGTGCCGATGTTGGTGAGCCGGGTGCTGTCCACGGGGTTGATGATGGTGTAGAAACCGTCTGCCAGTTGGTTCTTGCGCGTGACGGTTATGGAGTAGGTTTCAGTCCTTGAAATGCCGTTGCAGGTGTAGGTCACAGAATATGTGCTGCTGGCATTGACGCCGTTGAGCACTTTGGTCGCCGTGGTCTCGCCGGTGCTCCAAAGCCAGGTTCCGCCAGCGTAAACGGGGGTCGGAGCCAGGGTGACGGTATCGCCGTAAACCACAGTTACCGCGTTTCGGTACGTGGTCGATTTGTACGTGAGGTTGGCAATAATGCCTGAACCCGTTGCCGAAAGGATTCTGAACGGAAATCCCACCATCGTGGCACTGCCTTTGCCGGTCACCGTGGTGCCGCTCACCGTCCAGAACATCGTGCCGGCTTTGTCGCCGTTTTGGATGGCGGTCAGGTCGCTGCCGTTCTTGCGGAGCAGATCGTAGGAATTCCAGGTGGCGTAATAGGCGGCAGTGCTCAATACGGCCGATTCGTTCAGGAATGTTCCCGTTAATTTTGATGTAATCTTATAACGGTTGGTCGTGTCTTTAAACAGCGTCCAAAGCTGCCCGATGTTGCCATTTTTGGCGGCAAAAGCCGGTGTGGTGGTGCCGCTGTTGGTCAGGAACTGACCGGTGGCGTCGTTCAAAATGTAATAATCGCCGTCGGCGAACGAAGCTTTGGTGTAGTCGTCCGTGGTGCTTCCGTTAAAAGCTACTGCCGTTGTGTACAACGCGTTGCCGTTGAGGTATTCGTACTTGAAGCGGTAGGTGCATGCGGCTCGTTCCTCCGCTGTAGGCTTGTATACATAGGTGTAAGTTGTCGCCTTCTGGTCGTAGGCGCGTTGCGGCAACACAACCACATTTTTGTACAACCCACCGTTGACGCTGACCTGCAGCACATACCGGTCTGTCATTTCCGCATTGTTGTCGGTAATGACAAACGTGATTTCGCCCGTGGCTGAATTGTAAGTCTTGGTCCATGTGGGTGTCGTGATGGTGGGTGTTTTGGGAATGACCTGCATGGCCGGATTGTAGGCCAGGTCGGGGTGGTCGCCCTTGTAGTATTCGCCGGCGGGGGTGAGTCCGCTCAGCAGCATGGCGCGCTTGTTCTCCACCCAGTTGTAGATGGAGTAGCGTTCCACAAAACTGGCGGTGTCCATCACGTTGAGGATGGCTTTGATGTCGGTGAGCTGTTTGGCAAACTGGGCGTCCGTGCCCGAGGGCCAGGTGGTCTCGGTGGTCCAGTTGGCGCCGTTGTTCCATTCGGTGATCCAGAGCGGCCGGCCCGTGGCGTCGTACCAGCTTTTGAGCGTGGTGTACCAGGTGGCGGCGGACAATCCGCCCCAATAGGCATGCAGGGCGCAGAAATCGACCCGATAGCAGGCGGCGTCGGCAGCGGCGATGAAGCTGGTGATCCAGGCCTTGTCGGTAGGTGCTGCCGAACCGATGCGCAATCCGGAATTTTGGAATTGGGGCATGTTGGCGCTGGCCGTTGCTGCGCTGTAGGTGGTGCCGTCGTGTTGTTCCGAGTGCTCCGGCTCATTGTAACCCAACACACCGGTGGCGCCTTCCAATCCGTTGATTTGGTCCCAGCCCGGCCAATACAGTTGACTTCGGATGGGGATGTACTCCAGGTTGCTGGTGGACGATTTGTCGGCGCTCCAGGAGTAGAACCAAGTGGCTTCGGTCATGCCGGCTTCCCAGTCGTAACTACTGTTGGTGGTGCACCAGCCTTTTTTGGAGACGAACTTCCAGGGTATGACGCGAATAAAGGAGGTGCGGCCGTACAGTTCCTTGGGCACGATATCGAACACAATGTCGTCGTCCTGTGCCACGAAGGCTCTACTGTAGCCGGTTCCGTCCACTTCGGTGGCGAAGGTGGCCATGTACCCCCGTTTCAGCCGGAAGGAACGAATGTTGTTGTCGAACTCGCCAAGAGTGATGTTGTAACCCAAGCCGATTTGGGTGGTCGAACCGAAATAATTGTCTTTTGAAAAAACGGTCAGGGGTTTGAACGTTGGTCCTTGTGGAATGACGACCGTTCCGTGCTTGTAGATGGTGATGCGGGCGTTGGTTCCATTCACCAGGGCTGCTCCGTTGACCTTCAGGCTAGTAGCGTAGGTGCTCACCACCACGGCCGGGCGTATGTTGTCGAAAAACAGCCAGGCGTCGTCATTCTTTAAGTTCACGGTGGAATTCAACAACGGTGAGCTACTGGTGAGGTGGTAGTCGATGGGGCTGGAAAGCACCAGCGCCTGATTGGTCAGGTTGGAAACGGTTTGACTGGTTTTGGCCTGTGTCAGGGTAAAAACGCCTAATAGACAAAAAAAGAGCAAAAGGCTTCGGTTCATGGTTCAATGTTTAGGTATAAGGTCTTGTCAAAAATAACAATTTCCGCTTTAATGAATGGGGTGGAATTCATTCATTAAAGCGGAAAATCATTTCAAAAAGTCCTACAGATTATTTCAGGACCACGATTTTAATCGTTTTGTTTCCAATTCTGGCAAACAAAATTTGGCCGGCAAACGCTGATAGATCAATGGTTTCGCCATTTCCAACCTTTTGGCTGCGTACTTTTTGTCCTGTTAGATTGTAGAGTTCAAGTTGCTGCGAAGTGTTCATGTCATGTCTGAAAGTAACAGGGCCATTGGTTGGATTTGGATAAACGGCAAACACCTTTTCGGTTGAGTGGATGGATGTGCCAACCATGTCTGCTATCGGACGTTTCATCCAATTTTCGGCAAAATGGTTGTCCACATCGTAACGTTTCAATGAAATGCCTTCGCTTGAATTGATTGGTAATGGCCAGGGTGCTTTGTTGTTGTATACCACTTGATCAATGACCTTGCCATAGGTGTTCATCAATTGAACTTTCTCTCCTGCATCGTCAAGGTGCCCACTTTCCCATTGATAGACCACAGCACCCTTATCATTCCAAAAGGTGGATGAGGCCAGGGATGAGATATATATTTTTTCCTTTGGTCCTATGGAGGCTCCAACCGGGAAGGTAAATTTGATACCACTGGTAAAGGTGCAACTATCCAACTGAAAACTGGTTTCACCAGGATTGTACAATCCGATGAATTCAAGATCTTCCAAACCTAGATCGGAGACGTAATCAATATCACTGATCAATATGGAGACAGGCAGGGTAGGCAATTTCAGATTGGCCCCGATGTTTTTTCCATCATTTCCAGCATTGAATAGGGGGGATCCTGTTAAAAATGAAAATTCATTTTGAGTCGGATTTGTAAATAGCGGGTTTGAAAACACATTGTTCTTTCCAACTGGCATGTTTTCCGTGTCGTCTAGGGAGTTGGAAATTTCGATTTTGGAGTATTCATCGTTGAAATAACCCAATTCATACGAATTTGAAAGAACCGTATTCGTCACAAACAAATTGGAGCCGGCATCTCCGGCATGCTTTTGATAGTTGGCCAAAGCAAAATAGTTTCCGTAATAGGTACAATGATCGATCGTCACACTGCTAGAGTCTTTCATGCCCGCACCCATGCCACAATTGATAAAAACGGAATTGGTGATTTTAGCCGAAGATTGTTGTCCAATGGAAACGCCCTTGTCATTGATGTTAAAGGCAATGATGCTATCGACGACGACATTCTTGGCGTGGTCGCCCAAATCGACTGCATCTGCGTTGGAACCTTCAAAGTCGTGAAAGTAGCTTTTACGGACACTGCTGTTTCCGTCCGACATGTCTCCAAAATCAAGTGCGTCGGTATCAACACCTTTGTTTCCGACAAACTCACAATTGTACATGGAAATCTTGCCTTTTTTGATGTTTATGACATCGCAGCCCGCAAAATCAGAATGAAAACGACTGTTTGTAATCTTAGTCTGACAATTGTACACATTTAGCGGGTTCTTGAAAATATGCTCGATGTAGATGCTATCCAACATGACGGTGGAATTTTCAATCATCAGTGCAGCAATATCCCGAATCGGACTTGGACCTTCCGAAGCATTTTCAATGGTGACATTCTTGAACCAGACCGTATCGCTGGCATTCTTGATGTGAATCAAGCCCCATTTCTTTGCTGCACTTTCCGGATTGCTCTTGAAAATAATGGGTTCCGAATTGGTGCCTTTTGCAACAATGCTGGCAGATGAATAAATGGATACACCGTCCGAAAACCAAAGTTCAACCCCTGGTTCAATAATCAATTTACCTGTCGAAGCAATGTTGACATCCGTCGGTACCAAATAAGGTGATTTGCTTTTTGTAAGTGTCATCACATCCGAAATCTCAGTGGGAAGTATACTCTTGCCATTTGGCTCAAATACCGCAGAGATATTTACGGTTGTCTGAGGATTTAAAACGAGTTCTTTTGCAGTGGAAAGGTAATTGCCGACTCCTGGCATGGTTACCGATAATTCCAAATCGAAACTAACGTCAGCACTATTGGCTGCTGCTTGGTGGACTTCGACAGCAATTATATTGGTACCGTTCACCAATAAATCGGAACCAATGGAAAACGTGTGAAAATTGGATTCTTCGGGCACCGCAATGGCTGTGGATGCCAATGTGCCATAAGCAATGGTTCCGGCAGGCATGTTGCAGCGTTGTAACTCTGTTCCATTCAAATAAATGACCGCCCCATCATCATATTTTAACGTCAAGGTCAATCCAGACGCCTTTTCCTTATTGGTCAAAACAAAGCTTTTTCTGAAATAGGAGGTGATGTATCTGTTCGAAGTGCTGGTCCCATAGCTGATCACTGTTTTTTCATCACCATCTCCGTAACCCAACTCGGCAAGGCCTGATTTCCAGGCGGTATCATCGAAATTCGAATTCTTCCATAAAACGCCTAAATTGACACCTGTATCGGAATACTTCCAACTGCTTCCTCGAACGATTAAAAGTGAATCGGTATTGGCTTTCCAACCTAAGAAATTGTAACCGGCTTTTGGCTGTGCGATCAACTTGATTTCTTCACCTTTGGGATAGCCACCACTACAAACATCGACCGGGATTTTCAACCCGTTGAATGTCAAATTTCCAGCTGGGGCCGGTACGGTTGAAATCGTAACAGAAACCGGGCTTTGAAAACCATAATTGGTTAAATCGTTCAAGAGAATCCCTGGTCGAGCCTGAGCAAAAGTTTTCAATGTTTCCACTTCTGATAACCAGTAGCTCATGGACGAAATGGCCTTGATACTGCTGTAGGTGCCAATCCCACTTGTTCCAGCCCAACGAGCGATGTGTGCGGGCATATCGGCTTCGATGGCTTTTTTGTGGCCCTCGATCCTCGAAACCATCCTTTTGGAATTAAAGGTGGTAAAAAGTAAATCGGCAAGTTTTCTTCCAAATTGTTTTTTGTAGGCCGTATTTTTCATCAAGCTTTTGAATGGCCATCCGGTTTCATTTTCGTAGAACGTAATCAATTGGTTGCTTGCACCAAAAAAACCGCGATCCAAGTCCATCAGTATCCATCTCCATTTGCCGGTACCTTTTGGTTTCCACTTCATCAGATTGTGACCGATGGAGTTATTTCCGCTGTATGCTTCCGTACAAACCATTTCCGTAAATTCTTCAACATCCATTTCAGCAGCAACTGCATCATAATTTGATTGAACGCTCAAATCTTTGGCAACCAGGGAAAGAAAATATTTGTTGGCCGTAATGTCTCCTGTTTCGACGTACTCTCCAGTGTCGACTTCTTCAATCATGTCGAACGTTCCAGGCTGAAGGCCATAGTTGCCATTGATGTAACTTTCATCGACCTTTTCACGAATGTTGTATATTCCCGCGAATGCTCCGTTGATGTATGCCACGCTCGGCCTGAATCCCGAAATATCAATGTTCGTATTTTCTACCGAAGCCGTCTGGACCATCGCATCCCTGAACATGGTGTTGCCCCAGTCGCTTCCTGACGCCCTGAGCGCAAAGTCATCATAGGCCGTTCGTTTTTTGTCCAATATCCACGGATAGTCCAGTTTTGTTGAGTTGTAGGCTTTCCGGAAATAGACTCCGAGCATTTTTTGGGGCAATTGCCAGGAATAATAGCCATTCACTTTGACACCTGCGCGTTTGTTGAATGCTGCGCCCTGCCTGCCGTCATTTTCAAAGAGTTCGATGTTGACTGGGATTTCCCAATCGGGTTTTGTGCTTCGTTGCACACAAAGTCCTGAATCGGCTGCCCAGAAATTATCGGGAGCGGAAGATAGGCAAACCACGGGCAATTTATTGATCGTATTATTGGTATCGATCAGGTAGGTGTTTGTGCTTACAAGTCCGGGTATTTGTCCGGGTTTAAAGATTCGAGCCCTGACTACGGTGTTTTTAGTGATGCTGATAGGCGCCACAGCAATGGGCGATTGCGCATTTGGCTCCGTACCGTCCAACGTGTAACGTACAATGCCTCCAAAAATAGAATTGATTGTTACAGAAATGGTTGAATGAAAAATACCACCTTCCGGAGAAAAACCGGGATCGCTTTTCACAATGTCCGAATATCCAGTGGTTGTGTTGGCGGCACCTGGTGTAGGGGTCAAAAATAGAACCCAGTCAGCACTTCCATCTGGTTTTCTTCCCATGGAGACATTGGCTTCGGGAAGTCCCAACAACGTTGTGTCGAGCACGACGATGGAGCCACCGCCATAATTGTATAGGGAGGAATTATCTTGAACGCCAAATTCAACGGAGTCTATCAATACGCCGGATTTATCTGAAAGCCCAATCTGTTCACCTGAAGCCGATAGAGCAAAATTGGTGTGATGTCCCGTATTCATGTTGTCTGCCCAAAATACCAAATGTCCTTTAGCGGCGATTTGAACCCCGATTGGAATTTGCCATTTGGTGGGTTTCGACAAATTATCGGTCAGGTAATAGCCACCAAGGTCAACGGCACTGCTGCCATTATTGAAGATTTCTATCCAGTCGGAACTTTGTTTGTAATCGGGATCGAGTGTTATGCCGGTGTTTGAAGCCATGAATTCATTGATGAACAATTGGGCATCTGCGGCAGAAAACGAAAAAAAGATAAAAAAGGATGCAAACAGAAGTTTGTAGGTGGTGGTGTTTTTCATAATTAAGAAAAAGGGCAAGCCTTAACGTGAATAATAATATAGACAAAAATAACCTTTATTTTGTACAACTTAGTTAAAATCAAGGCAAATGCCACAATATTGGTGGCATTTGAATTATTTTAGGGGCGTTTGATGAACTTGCCGTCTTTTCAATAAACGTCCAATTGAAAGCGTTCGGCGGTTTGCAATTCGTCCAGATATGCTTCGGCTTCCTCGATGCTGCGAGCGCCTTGTTCGGAAACAATGCGTATCAGCGTTTGCTGCACGTCGGTGGAAAGGCCGTTCATGTCACCGCAGAGATACAGGTGGGCGCCTTCCTCCAGCCAACTGAACACGTCGGCGGCATGTTCCTGCAAGCAATGCTGCACATACTTTTTTTCGTTGCCGTCGCGCGAAAAGGTAGCGTCCATCCGGGTCAACGTGCCGTTTTCAAGGTGCTGCCGCCACTCGGCTTGGTAGAGAAACTCCGTTTCGTAGTGACGGTTGCCGAAGAACAGCCAACTTTTACCCGCATTTTCCTGATGCGCCCGATGTTGAACGAAGGCACGGAATGGCGCGATGCCGGTACCGGCGCCAATCATGATGATGGGTACGGTCGGGTCCTTGGGCAGCCTGAAATGGGGATTGGCTTCAATGAATACCGGGATGTGCTCGTTCTCGATTTTGACGTCCGAAAGGTAGGTGGAACAGGTCCCCTTGCGTGGGCGCCCTGCCTTTTCATAAGCCACCACGGCTACCGTAAGGTGCAGTTCACCAGGGACTTCCAGCGGACTCGAGGAAATGGAGTAGTATCTGGGCAGAAGGGGTCGCAGCACGGACAGGAAATCGGTCGGCGTCAGTCCGGGCATGGGGAAGTCGGCAAAAAGGTCCACGATGTCCCTGCCTTCGGTGTACTGAGCAAGCAATTCACGGCTCTCGGCCAATTGCTGAAGCCCTTCCATAGGGTTCAGCAACTTGTATTTCTTGATGACGTCGGGGGTGAGTTTGGAGAGTTCCACCGAGTCGCGCAGGATGTCTTCCAGAATGCGTTCCTGCTCCTTGAATAAGACGTTTTCGATGGGTTTGAAGCCGGTGACGTCCAGCACTGCTTGGATGAGATCGGGGTGGTTGAGCGGGATCACTCCGGCTGAATCGCCTGGTTGATAGGTCATTCCGGGCACGTCGGCCTTCAGCTCCAAATGGATGGTCTGGCGATCGGAACCCTTGCCGTGCAGGTTCGTTTTCTCCAGAACCGGGGCAGCATAGGGGTTGCTTTTGCTGGGCAGCGGTTGTGGCTTTGTTCGGATGGGCGCAACAAAGTTTCGGGCGTTCAAGATGGAAGCGGGGCCTTTGGTTTTGGGTCGTTTTTCTTTGGCCATTGAAAAACCAGTGGTGTTTGGTAGGGCTGAACCCGTTCCAAAAAGGGGCAAGGCTTGATCAAACCAAGGGGGCGCGGTCGTTTCCACGTCCACATCACCCAAATGAAGGGGAATCAGCCTTTTTGCACCCAATTTTTCCAATTGTCGGTCGAACTCGATGCCGACCTGACAGAAATTGGCGTAGCTGGAATCGCCCAATGCCAGAACGGCATAATTCAGGTTTTTGAGTTCCGGCGCTTCATTGCTGAACACGTGGCTGTGCAGTTCCTTGGCTGGGAATGGCGGGGCGCCGTTGCCGGTGGTGGAAACCACCAACAGGAGATTTTCAATGGCGGACAACGCTTGAACATGGAATTCAGCCATATTTTGAATAGAGACGTTGAAACCCAGTAGTTTGGCTTTTTTAGCGGCTACCGATGCGAGATCCTCGCCGTTGCCTGTCAGGCTGCCGAAGAGGATGGTCAAATTGGTGGGTGAAGCAGGCAAGAATGCTCCGGTCTTGAGCGTGTAGGCTGCAAAGAAACCCGCTATCCAGGAAGCCTGGTTTGAGTCGACGGATTGGAGCAAGGCGGTGAAATGTTCGTATTGTTGGGCCGTTAGAGGCGAACTGTTTATGGAGGTGTTCACGAGGGTGAAATTTTCATTGTTGGGCATTCGGAAGTCGCTTCCGAACGACGTTGCAAATATACCAAGTAAAAACTTGATTAAATTACTTTCTACTAAGAAATAGTTGCAGAATACCCTGTTTGAGGTATGAAAATGCCTAGGTCGGGGTATGTGCCGCCGACTGCTTTGAGGCGACCTTTGCATCATCATTAAACCAAACAAATTATGAGTACTTTAAAAATAAACGGCGAGGTTCAGGAAGTGAGTCTGCCATTGTCCGTTTTGGACATCATCCATTTGAACAACGTATTTCAACCCGAAATGGTTTCCGTGCAGCGCAATGGCGAATTTGTGCTGAAGGATGATTATTCCTCCACACTTTTGACTGAAGGCGATGAAGTGGATTTTCTGTATTTCATGGGCGGAGGCTCCAAATAAGCGACCATCATGGATTTTTCAGAAGACCAGATTCAGCGCTACAGCCGCCACATCCTGCTTGCCGATGTTGGCGTGGAAGGCCAGGAGAAGATCAACGCCGCCCGTGTGCTGATTATCGGTGCAGGTGGGTTGGGTGCGCCCGTGGCCCTGTATCTTGCCGCGGCTGGCATCGGCACCATCGGTTTGATTGACGGTGATGTGGTGGACCTCAGCAACTTGCAACGGCAAGTGATACACTTTACCGAAGACGTAGGCCGTCCCAAAGTGCTTTCAGCCAAGGAAAAAATAAACCGCATCAATCCGGATGTCAACGTGATTACTTACCAAGATTTGTTCACGGCTGAAAACGCCTTTGACCTGATCAAGGATTATGATTTCATCGTGGACGGCACGGATAATTTCCCGGTGAAGTTCCTCATCAACGATGCTTGCGTGCTGGCGAAGAAGCCGTTCTCGCACGGGGGCATCCTGCGATTCGAGGGGCAGACGTTCACGTACGTGCCGGGTTCGGCCTGTTACCGTTGTTTCTTTTACGGTCCACCGCCAGCAAACGCGGTTCCGACTTGCTCGCAAGCCGGTGTGCTGGGTGCCATCGCCGGGATGTTGGGAACCATTCAGGCAGCCGAGGTGCTGAAGTATTTCACGGGAGTGGGCGAGTTGCTCACCAACCGGTTGCTTACCTTCAATGCCAAAACCATGGAGTTCCGCACGATTAAAGGCAAGCACAATCCTAAATGCCCCATTTGCGGGGATGAACCCACCATCACTGAATTAATTGAATCCGAACAGGCTGTCTGCGACTTGCAGAACCACAAAAAAAATTGAACCATGTCCGAACAGAAAAAACTTTCCATCATTGGTTTCAGCGGCGACTTCGACAAGCTGACCGCTGTATTCACCTTGGCTACCGGCGCTGCTGCGATTGGTTACGAAGTGAACATTTTCTTTACATTTTGGGGCCTCGACGCCATCAAGATCAAACAGGGCCGTTCGCCGGTAGGCAAGGGGTTCCTGCCCAAAGTATTCGGTCTGTTCATGGGCGGCCTCAAGAGTGCGCCGGTCAGTCGCTTGAATTTCCTGGGACTGAGCCCGAAGATTTTTCGCTACCTGATGCGCAAAAACAACGTGGCGACCTTGGAGGAACTCGTTGAAGCGGCCAAAGAGTTGGGCATCAACATTTACGCTTGCGAAATGGCCATGCATATTCTGGGTATCCAGAAAAGCGACCTCATTCACGAGGTGAAGGATGTGTTGGGTGTTCCGACCTTCCTGCAAATCTCGGAAGGTGGACAAACATTATTCATCTAAAAAAACGGCAATCATGGCAACATTCAATTTAGACGTGACCAAGGATCATTGCCCGATGACCTTTGTCCGCACCAAAATACAGCTTTCCAAACTCGCCCCAGGCGATGTATTGGACGTACTCGTGACCGAAGGCGAACCCCTCGAGAGCATTCCACGCTCCTCCACGGAGCAAGGTTTCACGGTGCTTTCCATCAAGGAAACGGAGCAAAAAGGCATTCACCTCATATCCATCCAAAAATGATACGGATTCCACAAGACATCCTGGAAGGCATCGTATTGCAAGCCAGGGCTGAACTCCCGAACGAGGCGTGTGGTCTTTTGGCAGGCAAAGGGGAAGTGGCCCAAAAACGATATGGCATGACCAACGCGGATGCCAGCCCGGAGCATTTTACATTCCTTCCGGCCGAACAATTTCAGGTATTGCGTTCAGCCAGAACAGAAGGCTTGGACATCATCGCCAACTACCACAGCCATCCGGTGACGCCAGCCAGACCTTCCGAGGAAGACATCCGGCTGGCATTCGATCCGAACATCCTCTATGTGATTGTCTCACTGGCGGATGTCGTTCCTGTTGTGAAGGCATACCGAATCAAGTTCGGGGTTGTGGAACAGGAATTGGTGGAAATCTATTGAATCAATTCGGAGCAACGTCCAAAATGAGGAACGAATTTGGCTTGGTGGCCGGTCTGCGATTGCTGCCGGCTACTGCTGCTTCGAATTCGGCCGTGCTCAAATACAGGTGTCCCGTCGTCTTGTCGATGGTGATGGTGCGGGCTCCGGGCTGGGTGGGCACCGTTTCCAAGACTTTGAACGTGTTGGCGTCCACTTCCTGAACCACGGTGATGGAACCTTCTCCGTTGGAGCTGTACGCCCGCTTCAGTTTCGGGTCGAACGCAACGCCGTCGCAACGATCGCCGATGGGCAATGTGGTGACAACTTTACCCGTCAACGCGTCCGTGACCACCATCAGTTTGTTGCCGCAGACGCTGAACAAGCGGTGCGTTTCGTTGTCCAGAGCCAGACCGCTGGGTTCTTCACCCGGAGCGATGGACCAATGCTGCTCCACCACCATGGTCATCGCATTGAATACGTTGATCATGCTTTTGTCCTCGATGTTCACTAAAATGTGTCCCTTTCCGTCCGTCTGAGCGAATTCGGGCTTGCCGTCCAAAGCGATGGTGCCCAGCACTTGGTTGTTTTTGGCATCGATGACGGTAGCATTGCTGCTGCCGCCGTTGAACGTAAATACCCGTTGGGAGAAGGTGTCGTACAGGATGCAATCCGGGTTTCTGCCCGTCACTTTCACGTGTGCCAGCACTTCCAAGGTTTTGAGGTTGAACACGGTGACCGAGGAATCCCGACCGTTGCTGGTAAATCCTTTATTGAGTTCAGCAGCGACAGCGATGCCGTGGATGCCTTTGGTGTCTGGAATGGTGCCGGCCAGCGTTCCGGTTTTTAGGTCCACCGCCTGGGCAACCGTTCCGTGGGAAACAAAAACTCGGTTGTTGGTTGCATCGACCGCGAGGTAATCCCAGCCGCCCTCACCTTCCAGATGGATTTTGCCGGCGATGCGATAGCCGGATTGCGCAAAAAGCGATGCACTGCAGAAAAGGAAGCATGCGAGTGTGAGTGTTGTTTTAGTTTTCACCTTTGATTTGTTTTAAGTATTCCGTCGGCGATTGCCCGTACTCCTCTTTGAAGCATTGACGGAAGTAGGTCGGGGTACTGAACCCGACCATGTAGGATATCTCAGCTACCGAATATTTGCCTGCCAGGAGCAATTGCTCGGCTTTCTGCAGTTTCAGTTTACGGATGATTTCATTGGCTGAAAGGGAGGTCAACGCCTTGATTTTCCGGTAAAGGGTCGAGTGGCTCATGTTCAACTGTTCGGCGATGAATGCAACATTGATTTGTTCTGAATCCAGGTTGTCCATGATGATGCGGTTTACCTTTTCCATGAATTCCTTGTCCAGCTTGTTCAGGGATTCCGTCATGAATGCCTGTTTCTGGCTTAGGGAAGAGGAATACATCAAAGCCAGTTTCTGCTTGGTATCCAGCAGATTCTTCACCCTCGTTTGCAGCAAACCGGCACTGAAGGGTTTGGTAATGTAGGAGTCGGCGCCGATGGAATATCCGTCCATGCGGTCCTGCAGCGTATCCTTGGCAGTGAGCAGGATGAGCGGGATGTGGCTGGTGCGCATGTCTTCTTTCATGATTTTGCAGAACTCCATGCCATCCATCACCGGCATCATGACATCGCTGACGATGATGTCCGGAATGTGTTCGAGTGCCAGATCCAAGCCTTTTTTTCCGTTGGTGGCTTCTAAAATATTGAAGGAGTCCGAAAGTGACCGGGCAATGTATTCGCGGATTTCGTCGTTGTCCTCCACAATCAGGATGAGACCTTTTGTCAGATTGATCTCTTCCAATTCGGTTGTTTTGGGCTGGAGTTCCATGTGCTGGGCGTCCGGGTATTGGTTTTCGGTCCGGAATCGGAACCGGAACGTCGAACCTACACCCATGGTGCTTTCGACGCTAATGGAGCCAAGGTGGAGTTCAGCCAAGTTTTTAACCAGCGAAAGCCCGATGCCTGAACCAGCCACTTGATTCTCATTGTTCACTTGGTAATAGCGGTCGAAAATGCGGTTCAACGCATCTTGCGGTATGCCGCAACCGCTGTCCTTGACCTCCATCTCCGTGAATTTGGTACGGTTTTCGGTCAGTGTCTTGAGCGACAACGTGATTTCACCCCGTTTGGTGTATTTGAGCGCGTTCGAAATCAGATTGTCCAAAATGATGGTGATGATTTCGGGGTCGTAAAAGAATTTGTGGGTATTGGACTCGATGTTTAGTTGAAAGCGGACGTTCGGGTTTTGGTTCAGCCCCTCATATTTGATGCCGATTTCCTGAATGAGAGCAGCCAAATTTCCTTTGATGACACTCAATTTGCGATTCTGCGTCTCGGTTTTGCGGAACTCCAAGATTTGGTTGATCAGGTTCAACAACCGAGTGGCACTGCGGCTTATGAGCGAAATCTTCTTGAGGTGGTCAGACGAAAGGGTCTTGTCCGTTTCGAGGTCTTTCAACGGACCGATGATGAGGGTCAGCGGCGTTCGCAACTCGTGGGTGATGTTGGTGTAGAAGCTCATGCGCTCATCGTTGAGCTCTTGTTCCTGCAAGTGGTTCTTTTGTTCCAGGTAGAGGTCGTTCTCCAAATCCAACCGCCGTTTGTAAAATTTGGCGATGTATTGGATGAGCCAGACAATTAGGAGAAAGTACAGCGTCTTTGCCCACCAGGTCAGCCAGAACGGGGGTTTGATGGTGATTTGCAACGAGGTGATTTCATTTGACCATTCCTGGTTGCGCAGACGTGACTTGAGCTTGAACACGTACATGCCGGGTGGGATGTTGCGGAAGGTCACCTGCTTTTCGTTCCCCAAATTGTACCAGTTGTCTTCCAACCCTTTCAGCAGGTAGGCATATTCCGTTTCGTCGTTCAGACCATAGTCCAACACATTGAACGACAGACTGAACGTATTCTGAAAGTGTTTCAGGACGATTTTTCCGGACACCGGCAGATTGAAGGCGTTTTCGGGTTGGGTTTTGTGCCTGTCGTAATATTTGAACTCGGTGATTTGTGCCGTCGGGGCTTTGTAGCTGGCCGGCATTTCTTTGGAATTGAAGTAGCAGACCCCATTTTGGGATGCGAAGCAGATGATGCCTTCCGAAGTGGTCGTCACGGCGCCCGGCATGAAATTCCCGATGGGTATGCCGTCCAGGTAATTGAAATTCTCGAATTTGCCAGTTTGAACGTTCAGATGGCTGATGCCGGAATTCGTGCTGGCCCAAAGTTCGCCCGGATTTCCTTCGGCCAGAGCGCAGGTGTAACTGTCTGCCATGCCCTCTTTTTCGCTGAACACTTTGTAGTTGATATCCTCGTTCGACTTGAATACCGCCAGCCCTTCGCGGGTGGCTACCCACATGTTGTTCTTGGAATCCCTGAACAGGTGATAGATGGCGTTCGAACAGAATCCGCTGGTGAGGTTGATGTTGCGGATCAGTTTCAAATCACGGTTCAGAATGGCAATGCCTTGACCGAATGTCCCGATCCAGAAATTTCCTTTATCATCTTCGGCAACACTCAGGATGACGTTGTCGGGCAGATTGGAGGTTTCGGAAGTGAGGCATCTGACCTCTCCGGTTTTTAGGCTGTAGGTGAACAATCCGTTGTTCGTGCCAATCCAGATGCGCTTTTCACGGTCTTCGTAAAAACAACGCACACTGGCCACCGTCTTGATGGCGTTTATCACCGTAAACCGTTTGTTCTTTGGCGTGTAGCGAATCACATAACGCTCGGACGAACCAAACCAAAGATTTCCTTCCGAATCCTTGAGCGCTGCCATGATGAAATTATCCGGCAAATCTCCGGTCTCCTTGCTGAAATGGTTGACTTTCTGTCCATGGTCGTATACGTCCAAGCCTCCGTCCGTACCAATCCAGACCCTGTTTTCAGAATCGGTGCAGATGCCCCAGGTTAATTTGGTGCTCAAACTGTTTTTGGCACCCCGGTAAGGCGAGTATTTCCAGGTCTTGAAAAAAGGTTTCCGATTGCTGATGATGTTGATGCCACCACCCAACGTGCCGATCCACAGGTTGTTGAACGAATCCTGAAAGATGCATTTGACCGAGATGTTCGACAAGCCGCTCATGTCGTCGTTGGCTTCGATGTGCTGAAAAGTAATGTTTTTCGGATTCAGGAACATGGCCTGACGCAAATCCAGAATGTTGATGCCGCCTTGGTTGGTGCCTATCCAGAGTTTGTCATTCCCAAGTTCCTTGATGCACTGTATCCTGTTGTTTGACAAGGTATTCGGGTTGCCTGGGACGTTTTGGATGACGGTGAATTTTTCGGAAATCGGATCGAACAGGGCCAATCCCTTGTTCGTGCCCACCCAGATGTTGTTTCGCTTGTCGATGTGGATGGCGGTGACTTCCTCGCCGGGCAACGCATTCGGGTCGGAGGAGTTGGGTGCGAAATTCCTGATTTTATTATCGTTGATGGACAATACGCTCAAACCGTTGAACACATGACCGATGTAGAGTTTCCCGTGCTGATCGTCCGCCACGCACCAAACGTGGTTGCTCACCATGCCAGGTACGGTGGCTTGATTGAAATGCCTGAAGGTCTTGGTCCTTTTATCCATGAGGTCCACACCGAAGTGATAGGTGCAGATCCAAAGCTTGTTTTCGGTGGCCGGTGCGATGTTGGTCACATCGTTGGTGACGATGGAGTTGGGATTCGACGAATCGTAGGTATAGTAGGTGAATTTCTCGGTTTTGGTGTTGAAGGCGTTCAAGCCGGTTCGTTGAGTGGCAATCCAAATGGTGTTGTCCGAACTGTCCGCATAGACCTGATTCAATTCATTGCTGTTGATGCTGCGCCCTTTCTGGCCGTTTTTGCGGTATACACGGAAACTGTGCCCGTCGAACCGGTTCAGCCCCGATTCGGTGGCGAACCACATGTAACCCTGCTTGTCCTGCGTGATGCCCACCAAGTAGCTGTTGGACAGACCTTGTTCCATTCCCAACTTTTCGATTGTGAAGTTCTGAGCAAAAAGCATCAAAGGGCAAAAGAAAAGGAAAAGCAACAGTTTCGTTTTCATCGGCAGGTATTTAAGATTCATCCAGTAATGCAAAATTAGTCAATTCAACTTAAACCTGATGTCACAACATGCATTTCATGTTTTAGAACATTTGTTGCTCGATTTATAGTCTGATTTTGACCAAATAACCCACCTGAAAATCCATTTATCTTGGCTACTTTTGTAGCGCTAAAAACGATCTGTCACCAAAACCAACCGACCTTGAAAAAGCTGCGTTCACTCTTTTTTGCCCTAACCCTCGTCATTCTAACTGCCGTCCAAGCACAGGATGCCAATTTGATGCTGAAGTACAGTTTTAATCTGAAGGCAGGTTCCGATTCCATTTTGGACGAAACCGGCAACGGCTACAACGGCAAACTCAACGGAAGTGCCACCGTCAAGACCCTTGGCGCCTACAAAGTGCTTCAAATCGGCTCCACCGCCGGCTACCTGGATTTGCAGTCCAAATTGGGCAATCTGGTCAAAACATTATCCGATTTCACGGTTTCCACCTACGTCTACATCGACCCGTCCTTGGTGCTCACCAACGCCGGAAACTTCCTCTGGTCCTTCTCCAATGCGGCCGACATCAACGCCACGGCCTCCGGTTGCATGTTCTATACGGTCAAGAGTTCCAGATATGCCATCTGCACCACCAACTACAATACAGAAAAACAAGTCAATGTGAACACAGCCTCCGTCAAAGGTGAATGGACGCACATCACCTACACGCAGTCGGGCACTACCGGCACCGTCTATATTGACGGCGTATCGAAAAAATCTGGTTCGCTCACCCTGTTGCCCTCCACCTTGGGCGCCACCGCGTTCAATTACCTGGCCAAATCGGCATACGCCTCGGACCAATACCTGCTGAACTCCATGTTCAGCGACTTCCGCATTTACAATACGGCGCTGAACGCAACCCAAGTGGCAACGCTGGCCACCAAGACCGCCGTGCTGGATACGCTGACTTTCACGGATTTGGCCACTACCGGTGCGAATTCCATCGCCTTGGGCAGCTTGACCGCGGTTTCAGCCAACCTGACCTTGCCGGCTACGGCGGCGAACGGAGCTGTCATTACTTGGGGCTCCTCCAATGCGGCGGTGATTTCGAACGCTGGCGTGGTGACGCGTCCTGCCCTGGGTGCCGCTTCTGTGAATGTGACCTTGACTGCGACCGTGACGAGTTCCTTCGTGACCGTCAAAAAGACGTTCGTGGCCACCGTAGTGCCGTATTTCAGCGATGCGACCAGCGCGCAGATGGATGCGGACAACCTGACTTTAACCGGAACGTTGACCAATTTGGTATCCAATCTGACATTGCCGGTCACTGGAACACAGGGTTCAGTCATTACCTGGAGTTCGAGCAACAGCAGTTATTTGTCCAATGCCGGGGCCATTTTGCAACGGCCGGCCGCCGGTAGCGGAAAAGTGAGTGTGACGATGACGGCGTCCATCACCAAGGGCAGTACGTCCTTTCAAAAGAAGTTTTCCATCCAGATTGCCGAATCGGAGAATTTCTCGGCCTATCTGTTTGCCTATTTTACGGGAAACACAGGCAACCAGGAAGCCATTCGTTTTGCCACGAGCAGCGATGGCTATGTGTACAAGGCCATCAACAGCAACAATCCAGTATTGAGCTCCGCCGCCATCAGTTCGTCGGGAGGCATTCGTGACCCGCACATTTTGCGCGGGGAGGAAGTGAATTCGTACTACATGGTGGCCACCGACATGGTCTCGGCCCTTGGTTGGGCGTCCAATCGGGCTATGGTGATGCTCAAGTCCAACAACCTGACCGACTGGAGTTCAGCCGTGGTGAATATTCCGAACACCTACCCAGAATATGCCGCCGCCGACCGTGTTTGGGCGCCGCAGACCATCTACGACCCAACCGTGGGCAAGTACATGGTTTATTTCGCGATGCGTCTGGGTTCCTCGGATTTCGACAAGATTTACTACGCCTATGCGAACAGCACGTTCACCGGGCTGGAATCGTCGCCCAAGGTGCTGTTCAACAACAACGGCCTTTCCACCATCGATCCGGACATTGTATTTTTCAACAATCAATACCAATTGTTTTTCAAGACGGAGGGCAACGGCAACGGTATCAAAAAGGCGGTATCCAATAACTTGACCTCGGGTTACGTGCTGTTGGACAAGTATTTGCAATCAACTACCAACGCTGTGGAAGGCGGTTGCGTATTCAAGCTGATCAATTCGAGTACCTGGATTCTGATGTACGACATGTACACCAGCAGCGCCTATCAGTTTACGCAAAGCACGGATTTGGTGAACTTCTCGGTAGCCTCCACGCCCATTTCCTTTGACTTCACGCCGCGGCACGGCACCATCATCCCCATCACGCCGACAGAGCTCAATGCGTTGAACGTCAAGTGGAATCCTTCGGCGGTGGCAATTGAGAAACCGTCGGCTCGCTTTTCGGTGTATCCGGTTCCGGCCAAGGGCTTCCTGAACATCGATTTTGACGGCTCCTATTCTAAGGTCAAGGCTGAAATCTATTCGGTCATGGGTGCGAATGTTCTACAGCAAAACTTGCTTTCGGGGCACAGCCAGGTGAACGTGTCGGGTTTGAAAGCCGGCGTTTACTTCATCAAGTGCCTTCAGGGAGACAAACTGATTGGAAGCCAGCGTTTCACCGTAGAATAAATAAATCATCATTTCTTGGGATTGCTTTAGTGGCTGCATTAGTGCATCTTTGTAGGATGCTAGCAGCACTACTTTACCGGAGGGCGTATCAGCTCAGTCTGTTCACCATTTTCTACAATGTGGTCGAAGGCGTGGTTTCCATGCTGTTGGGCTATCGGGACGAAACGCTGACCTTGTTCGGTTTCGGCATCGACAGTTTCATCGAGGTGCTTTCGGGCATCGGAGTGGCTGCCATGATTTGGCGCATCGAGATGCATCCGGGCAGTTCGAAAACGGAATTTGAGCAACGGGCTTTGAGGATTACCGGAACGGCCTTTTACTTGCTTTCTGCTGGCTTGTTGGCAGGCATCGTTTTGAACATGGTGACCCACCACAAACCGGAAAGCACCCTTTGGGGCACCGTCATTTCCCTCATTTCCATTGCTGTCATGATTTGGTTGATGAACGCCAAGAAGAAAGTCGGCAAAGACCTTGGTTCAGCCCCCATCCTTTCGGATGCGAACTGTACCAAAATCTGTGTCTACATGTCTGTCGTTCTGTTGGTTTCCAGCCTTGTTTACGAACTCACGGGATTTGCTTACGCCGATGTGATCGGAACAGCTGGCTTGATCTACTTTTCAGTGAGCGAGGGCAGGGAAGCTTTTGAGAAGGCCAAGGGCAAAGACTGCGAATGTCATTGATTCATCATGCTGGGCTTGCCTTCCAGTTGCGAGGCGGCATCCACGCTGAAACTACCTTCGGTCACGATTTCCTCACCGTCTTTGAGCCCGCCCAACACCACATAACTGTTTCCCAGCATCGGACCCAAGTCGATTTGACGCATCTTGAAGGAACCGTCGCTCTGTTTCACATAGACGATGGAACGCTTGCCCGTCCATAAAACGGCGGTGGAGGGGATGACCAGCTTTTCCTTGTATTGGTTGAGACTGGCTTTCACTACCCCGGTGGCGAACATTTCAGGCTTGAGCTTGCCATTGGAGTTGCTTACTTCCACTCGAACTTTGGCCACGCGGCTCGTCGGGTCCATCACCGGGTCAATGAACTTGACGGCGGCAGTGAATGTGCTCCCGGGCAGGGCTTGCAGGCTGAAGGTGATGCTGTTGCCCACCTTCAGGAAGGGCAGGTCGCTCTCGTAGGCGTCGAACAGCACCCAAACGCTGCTCAGGTTGGCGATTTCAAACAAAACGCTGCCTGGGGTGACGTAATCTCCATTATTGACTCGTTTGGAAGTGACGATGCCCGAACTGCCGGCCAAAACTTCAAAATTGTTTTTGACCTTGCCTGAACGCACGATTTGATCAATTTGTGCGTCGGTGAGTTTCCACTGCCGAAGCTTGTCCTTGGCCGCCTCGAAGATTTCAGGCTGACCGGCGCTTTCGAGCAATTCCTCTTGGGCTGAAATCAATTCCGGTGAGTTGATGAGCGCCAAAAGTTGGCCTTGATGGACGGTTTCGCCGGTGAAACTGATGTAGAGCTTCTCGATGCGGCCAGGAATGTGGGCGGTTTGGCTTTCCAACAGCCGTTCATCTGCCTGCACTTTACCAAAGAGCCTCAATTCCTTGACGGGTGCTGAGTGGCTCACCACGGAGGTGGAAATGTTGGCCAGCTGCACCGCTTCGGGCGACAGGTAAAGCGCGGTTGAATCCTCGGTGGAACCGCCACCGGTAACCAGCGGAATCAAATCCATGCCGCAGATGGGGCATTTGCCGGGTTTGTCCATTTTAATCTGTGGGTGCATGGAACAGGTCCAGATTTCCTTTTTGGCTTCCAGTTTGGGCTTGTCCTTCATTTTCGGACTGTGAAAAAGAACCCAGCCTATGAACAGACTCACCAATGCCACCACGGCAAATTGGACGCCCTTTTGTTTGAATATATTCGTTAATGGTTTCATAATAATGGTTTTATGAGTTTAATCCTGGGCGGTCAATTGTCTGATTTTGGCTTGCGCCAACAGCAATTCGATGCGCGCGTCCAAGCTTTTTTGGCTGTATTCCAACAGCTGCCGGCTCAACGACTGCAAATCCGAAAGGTTGCCCGTTGAGGCTGCAAAACGCTTGAGTTGAAGCTGGTAGGTGGTTTCTGTCAACTCTCTCTGGCGCTCGTACAACTTCAGGCGCCGTTCTGCGTCGCGAAAGTTGAGCAGGGCATCCTGGTAGTCGGACTGCAATTGGTTCTTCGTTGCTTGGCAGCGCTGTTCCGTAGCAGTCTGAAGCCATACGTTTTCCTGTTGCACGCCCTTGTACTTTTTGCGGTAGATGGGCAGCGAAACCGAAAGCATGGGCATGAGCATGTCCTGTCCGTTCATCATGGAGGTGGAACTCGGGTTCTTGCTCAGCACCGAATATTTCAAGCCAACGCCGACCATGGGATAGGCCATTTTATCCGACATTTTCCGTCGTGCGGCGAGCGATTCCTTTTCGAAACCGATCATCAGCAGCATCGGGTTGTTTTGGAGGGCGGAATCCATAGGTGGCTGAAACGTATCTTCCACTTTTTCCGGCAAAACAATGCTGCTTTCCACGCTGCGGTTCAGCAATTTATTGAATTTGAACTGCAGGTTTGTGAAGGCATCGTTCAGCGTTTCCAAATTGTTGGCCAGCTCCTGTTCCTGAACCTGCAGGGCATAGATTTCAGCCAGCCCGCCATTGGAAGTGCCTGTCATGCTTGGGGAAACCATGGGCGCTGCGGAAGCCGTTGGAGCGGGGCTGTTGCCACCCATGGTGGACATGCCATTGGCGCTGGGCCCAGCTTTGGCGGGCATGGGCGAGGAGTTGCTCGCCGTGCCGATGCCGATGGATGCGCCGCTTCGGTACCGGCTGAGGGCCAGCTGTTCCAACTGCTTCAACAGGTCCAGGTTCTGCTGCGTGATGCGCAACTGTTCCCGGTTCTGATACAGCGCGTACCACGAGGTCCGCACGTCGAAGTAAATCTCCAGTTTGGCTTCCTGCACCGACGCCAACGAGGCTTTGGCCATGAGGCTCATTTCGTCCTTGGCGTTTTTTAGGACGCCGAACCAAGGAAACATTTGCATCAATTGCAAGTCGGCTACTTGGTTCCCGCCGGGCAACTCCATGGGTTTCAGAAAGAAACCAAGGTTCAAGCTCGGATCGGGCAAACCGCCCACTTGCGGCAATTTTTGCAGTGCCGCTTGGTACTCGCTCCATTTCTGCTGTACGGACGGGTTATTCCTCGCCGCAGTTTCCAAATACGCGCTTAAAGAATCCGTTTGGCTGAAACCCATACTGGTGAGCAACAGGCTTATTAGTAGCAACTTAAACTTCTTCATCTTGTTTGGTTTTACGAACCACCCGTTCCCGCCAGATGGCCTGGAGCAAAGGCACCACAAAAATGGTCATCACCTGGATGATCATCCCGCCGAATGCCGGAATGGCCATGGGCACCATGATGTCGGCGCCTTTCCCGGTGGAAGTCAATACCGGCAGCAGGGCGATGATGGCGACCGCCGTGGTCATCATGGCCGGACGCACCCTGCGGCGGCCGGCTGAAACGACGGCTTCACGCACACCTTGCACCGTGTCCGGATGCTTGTCCTCAAAGACTTGATGGATGTAGGTTCCCATGAGCACGCCGTCGTTGGTGGCGATGCCGAACAGGGCGATGAAGCCCACCCAGACCGCCACGCTCAGGTTGATGGGATGCATTTGGAACAGATCCCGCATGTTCATCCCGGCGATGCTGAAGTTGAGGAACCAGTCTTGCCCGTAGAGCCACAGCATGATGAATCCGCCGGCAAACGCTACGAACACCCCCGAAAAGTGGATGAACGATGCCGTGATGGTCTTGAACTGGAAAAACAGCAGCAACAGGATGAGCAGCAGGCTGATGGGTATTACGATGGACAACCGTTTGGTGGCCCTTATTTCCTGCTCGTAATTGCCCGCAAATTTCCAAGTCACTCCGGTAGGGAGTTTAATCTTGCCCTCGGATACTTGTTCGTTGAGGTATTTGGCCGCTTGCTCCACAACGTCCACTTCAGCCTTGCCGCTGATTTTGTCGAAGATGACATAGCCCACCAGAAAGGTGTTTTCGCTGCGAATCATCTGTGCACCACGCGTATAGTCGATGTCGGCGATTTCCCCCAAGGGAATCTGTACGCCGTTCATGGCCGGAATCAGGATGCTTTTGAGCGCTTCCGGGTTGTCGCGAAGTTCCCTGGCGTACCGAACACGGATGGGAAAACGTTCCCGCCCTTCCACGGAGGTCGAAAGCGTCATTCCGCCTACTGCGGCTTGCAGAACCTGCTGCACATCGGCTACGCGCATGCCGTAGCGGGCCATGTTCTCGCGGTTGAGCTTGATTTCCACATACGGCGCACCCACGGCACGGTCGTAAAATACGGAGGTGCCCTGAACGGACGGCACGTGTTTCAACGCTTGCTCAAACAGCATCCCCGCTTTTTCAATGGACTCCAAATCAGGGCCATAGACCTTCAGTCCCATCGGCGCCCGCATCCCTGTGGAAAGCATGACCAACCGCGTTTCGATGGGTTGCAGCTTGGGGGCTGAAGTCAACCCGGGAATCTGTGTGACTTTGACGATTTCCTTCCAAATGTCATCCGGATGTTTGATGGAAGGCCGCCATTGACGGAGGTATTCGCCGTTTTTGTCATCGAGGAGGCTGTCGGCGGTGAGGGGCCGGTAATGTTCCGTTTCAGGCACGTAAGTACCGCCGTTTTTGAGCATGTACGCGCCTTTTCGGTCTGTTTTGAACCGCATCCGCTGCCCATTGTCGTCCAGCAGATATTCCGGTCTATAATTAATGGTGTTCTCAAACATCTGAACCGGTGCCGGATCGAGCGCGGAGTTCACACGACCCCATTTGCCGACGGCGTTCTCCACTTCGGGAATGGCGGCCAGGCGTTTGTCCAATGTTTCGATGTAGCGCAGGTTCTGGTCGATGCTGGTGTGGGGCATGCTGGTGGGCATGAGCAGGTAGGAGCCTTCGTTGAGCGAGGGCATGAATTCCTTGCCGGTGCTGCGCCAGACCAATAAGCCGCATACAAGCGTCACGGCAGGTAGCAGCAAGAAGGTTTTCTTATGCTCCAACGCCCAACGCATGATGGGTTCGTAGAAATGCACCACCACCATCAGCAAACCCAACACCACGCCGATGATGCCGCCCACGAACAGAAAGTTCACCAGTGCGCTGTTGTGGGCGCCCAGCGGCAACCATTCGATGCTGAGCCAATAGGAGGCGAGCAACACGACGATGCCCAGATTGATGTAATTGGGAAATTCTTTGCGTTCAGAAGACCATTTGTGCGCCAACAGATTGTTTGCTCCAACGGCCACAAGCGCCAATGCCAACGATGGATATCCCATGAATGTGAGCACCACGCCGCCTGCCAGCAACAAATAATTGGCATAATGGCGGAGTTTTTTGGTATCCAACCGTACATTGAAAAACAAGTAAACCAAGGTGGGCAACACGACAATACCCAGTACAAAGGCTGAAATCAACGCAAATGTTTTGGTGAATGCCAATGGATGAAACAATTTGCCTTCGGCCGCTTCGAGTGCGAAAACCGGAAGGAAACTCACGATGGTGGTGGCGATGGAAGTCACGACTGCTGCCCGAACCTCGGTAGTGGCTTGGTAAATGACGTCCAAGAGCTTTCGGCCCTTGATGCCTTGGTTTTCAGGCTGTTCCAGGTGCCTCAATATATTTTCCACATCCACGATGCCGATGTCCACCATCACGCCGATGGCGATGGCAATGCCTGAAAGGGCCACAATGTTGGCTTCCACACCGAAAAGTCGCATCAAAACAAAGGTGAGCAGTACGCCAAGCGGGAGCAAACCAGCCACGATGAGCGAAGCCTGCAAATTGAGCACCAACACCAAAATGACGATGATGCTGATCAATATTTCATGCGTCAAGGCCGATTCCAAAGTGCCGATGGTCTCCTTGATGAGGCCGGTTCGGTCGTAAAAAGGCACGACGGTGACTTTGGACACACTGCCGTCCGACAAGGTTTTCTGCGGAAGCCCTGCCTCGATTTCCTTGATTTTGTCTTTGACGTTGGTGATGACGGCCATCGGATTGGAACCGTATCGGGCCACCACGACGGCCCCCACGGCTTCCGAACCCGCCTTGTCAAGTCCGCCACGTCGGGTGGCGGGGCCAAATTCCACGTTCGCCACATCCTTGATGCGGACGGGAATATTATTTCTTACTGCAATGACTGAATTGGCCAGGTCGTCGGTATTCTTGATGTAGCCGAGACCGCGGATTAAATATTCCACTCGGTTCAGTTCCATGGTTTCGGCACCGATGTCCAAGTTGCTCTGCGACACGGCGTTCATCACGTCCATCACGGAAACGCCAAAGGCTTTCAGCGCCTCGGGATTGATGTCCACTTGATATTCACGGATGAATCCACCGACGGAAGCTACTTCCGAAACGCCTTCAGCCGAGGCTAAACTGTATTTGACGTAAAAGTCTTGGATGGTGCGTAATTCCTGAGGGCTCCAACCGCCTGAGGGCTTGCCGGTTTTGGGGTTTCGGCCTTCCAGGGTGTACCAGAATATTTGGCCGAGCCCTGTGGCATCGGGCCCTAATGTAGGCTGAACTCCTTGTGGCAGCGTTCCTTGCGGGAGGGAATTCAGTTTTTCCAGAATGCGGGAACGGCTCCAGTAAAATTCCACATTGTCCTTGAAAATGATGTAAATGAAGGACATGCCGAACATGGAAGTGCTTCGCACGGTTTTAACACCGGAGATGCCGGATAGTGCGGAGGTGAGGGGATAGGTCACCTGATCCTGAATGTCGCGGGGCGAGCGCCCCATCCATTCAGTGGCTACAATTTGCTGATTTTCACCGATGTCGGGTATGGCATCGACGGGAATCGGGTCCCTAGGAATCAAACCGGTGTTCCAATTGAACGGCGTGAAGGCGATGCCCGCCACCACGACCGTCAATAGGAATAAGAAAGTCACCAGCCGATTCTCGAGAAAGTATCGGACCAGTCTGTTGAACATGGTGACTTATCGGTACTTGCAGCAACCGGGAAGGCTGTTGTAGGCTTTGTCCGTAGCTTTGAATTTGTCGGTATCGTGACCAACGGCAGCGATGGCCTTGAGTACGGCGTCGGTTTTCACCTTGGCGGGATTGTAGGTCAGGGTCAGCTTTTTGGTGTCGACAGCCCAAACGGCTTTGACGACGCCTTCGATCTTGGCAGCCTTTTCAATGCGGGCTTTGCAACTTTCACATTTGCCACCGACATTGAAGACTTCGGTTTTGACAACGGTTTTGGAAGTGGGAGCGGTTTGAGCTACGGCAGAAGTGCCTAGCGCTACGGAAAAAAGGACTGCGAGAAATAATTTGAACGTTTTCATAATTCTTTTGTTTTAAAATTTATAAGGTACGATAAATCGGTGCACTATTGGGTGCAAAACAAAAGAATTTCAAATGAGGAACACGCAGATGTTTTCCTGAAACACCTGAGTGGGTGCGGTTTCTCCAGGCGGGAAAACGTGCGTATGATGGTAGTCGGCGGGTTGCTGCGACTTGAAAAGAAGACTTTGTGGAACGCTGAATTGGCTGATGAGTTGGGGTACATGCTTTTGTATATTCAAAGATTGTACCTGATATTGGCCATCGGTCGTGTACGTGGACACGACATCGTTGCAACAAGCCTCGTGCAAGGCGATGCCTGTTGGGTTGGGTTCAGCCATTCCCTCCATGCCACAACTGGCTAATTCCTTGTCCATGGACCACTTGACCTGCGCCAACATGCCACCGCAAAAATGCGAGGCTACGGTCAAATGCATGCCCGAAAGGAGCAACATCAGTGCCAGCGATATGGAGAGGATTCGTTTCATGAGTGATGTCTGAGCACCAAAGATAGGTGGAAAGTATGTAAATTGCTATGCATTTTGGGAAAATATACCTAATTTAACCAATTGTTTGCTTGGGTAATGCTTGACTTTTCATCCAATCACTAGTATATTTGCCAAAAAACAACCAATGAAAACGTTACCGTTGCTTTATTGGACACCCCGTGTGTTGTGCGTGCTGGCCATCCTCTTCGTGAGCATGTTCGCCCTTGACGCTTTTGACCCCAAACTGAGTCTTGGTCAGCAAATACTCGGTTTTTTAATCCACCTCACACCCGTGTATTTTCTAATTGTGATGCTTGTAGTCGCCTGGAAATGGGAACTGGTCGGTGGTATCATTCTTGCCGCTTTCGGATTGATAGCCAGTCCCTTCATCTTCGTCTTGAACTACCACCGCATCCATTCGGTGGGCGGTTGCCTGCTCATTTTGCTTATGATTACATTCCCGTTCATTCTCACGGGCTTGCTTTTTGTGTGGCACCATTACCAAGCCAAGAATCTGGTTGAAAATACGCCAACCCCCGTTTCATAACGACCTTTAACGTACTTGCTGCATGATTTCAGCCGGTGCTTTGTCTTGTTGAAGCAGTTCGGCCATTTGCAGCATTGCCGGTCGAGTGTGCTCGAAGTAGCGTTTGAGGCCTGGGCAGAGGTAGTTGAGGGGGTAGGGTTCAGCCGGGAGGGAAATAAAGCGGTTTTTGGGGCATTCGCCGTGACAAAGTTGCAAGTAGGGGCATTGGAGGCATGCGTTGGACAATTTGTCCCTTTTGTCGTTGCCGAACTGGATTTGTAGGTCCGTGAGCATCATTTCGGTGATGGTTTTTTGGCGGATGTTGCCCAGCTTGAACTCGGGGAACACATAATGGTCGCAGGCATAAAGGCTGCCGTCGATGTCGAGCGCGGAGGCATGGCCGCAGGTTTCGGCCCAAATGCAGCTGCCGGGTTGGGCACCGACGTAGCCGGCTAGAGTGGCGTCGAAAGTGGTGACATAAATGGTTCCGACATCGGTTTTAATCCATTCGTCAAAAATGGTGTTGAGGAAATCGCCGTAAGCCAGAGGTGGGACGGACCAGGAAGCCAATGTTCCGCTACGATCGTTGCCGGATTTCAATGCGCCGTTGTTGTCCAACCGCTCCACAACGGGCGAAAATTGGATGTATTGGGCACCAGTGGACTTGAAAAAGTGATAGACCTCCAGTGGGTACTGCACATTGTAATCGTTAACCACCGAAAGGATGTTGAACTCCACACCGTGTTTTTGCAACAATTCCAACCCCCGCATGGTATGTGCGAAACTGCCCTTGTCGCCTTTGTTCCGGCGGTAGTTGTCGTGGCAATGCTCGGGGCCGTCCAGCGAAAGGCCGATAAGGAAGTTATTTTCCTTGAAGAAACGGCACCATTCGTCGTTCAATAAGGTTCCATTCGTTTGCAACACATTGTCGATGTGGTAGTTGCCCTTGAAGGGCTTTTGGTAACGAAGCGCTTTCTTGAAATAATCCAGACCCAACAGAAGCGGCTCACCGCCGTGCCAGGTGAACAAGACGTCCTGACCGGGTTGGGCATGCACGTATTGCTCGGTAAAGCGTTCCAACACGTCGTCGCTCATGCGTTGCGGGCCGCCTTTGCTGTGAAAATGCTCCTTTTCCAAAAAGTAGCAATAGTCGCAACGCAGGTTGCAGGCTGCCCCGACGGGCTTTACCGATACGTATATAGGGTATTGGAGGGGGTTGAACTGGATGGCACTCACTTTAATTTCGTTTTTAGCAAATCCTCCAATTGGCTGCTGTACCCAGTAAATTTTTCCAAAATACGTCCCTGACGGTCTACCAGAAACAACGTTGGAACACCCTGTATGTTGAAGTCTTTCAGTGTCTTATCTTTGTTGGGGCTGAACACTTGCTTCCAGGGCATCTGTTCGTCGGCCATCGCCTGGCGCCAAGCTTGGTCGTCCGTATCGATGGAGACGCTCACGATTTCGAGGCCCTTGTTATTGTAAAGCGCATACAGCTCCTTGACTTTTGGGATGGATTTCCGGCAGGGGCCGCACCAGCTTGCCCAAAAATCGACGAGCAAGTAGTTGCCCTTCACCGGCCGTAACAAGATGGGCTTGCCGTCCACGCCCGGGTAGGACACCAGAGGTATCGTACCGCCGTTCGCGGTGTTTTTCTCGATTTCCAGATCGGTGGTGATTTCCTTTTTCAACAAATTGGCTTCTTCCAAGTCGGGAAGTTTGTCGAGTTCGGCCAAAACATACGGCGCATTACGTTTGGGGTCCAGCTGTGACAGCAAATAAACGTTGGCCGGGTTCCCGCGGTAGTTGGTGATGAACGATTTCAGCCGCTCGTCACTTTGAAGCTCCACGCTGCGATAGAGGTTTTGTTTGCGGAAGTGGTTGTACCAGGTCGAATCCGTCGCACGGTGTTGTTGGGCGCCGATACCTTCGGCGTAGAGTTCGTCCAGTACGAACTTGTCCTGGATTTTGCCAAAGACGGCGACATTGAGCAGTTTATTGGCCGCCGAGGCGCTTTCCAGTGCGATGAAGCCCGAGTTTTTGGATTTGACGCGGGCGGTGTCGTAGCCTCTGCAGTTTACAAAGACGTCCGCATCCGACCAGAACGACACCGTTTGCCATTTCAACACATCAAGTTGATAAAGAGCAGGTTTGCCATCGAGCTGAAACGAAAATGTACCCGCCTCGCCGATTTGAGCCGAATCCACCGTGACCAGTTGCTTGCCGATGCCTTTTTTGAGCCAAACCATGTTGTATTTCTTGAAAATCTCCGGGTTCAGGAATTGGACTTTGCCTGAAACCTGAATTGGATGCTGTGCGGTGATGTGCAAGGCCGCAAAAACCGCTGCCAACAAAAAAAATAGATGCCGCTTCATTTGGTTGTTTTTTCGGAGTTGGTTTTTATGCGATCGGCCACCACCAAACCGTATGCGGATTGTCTAAGGCCTTCCGAGAGCCCTTCATAGGCCGTTTTCAGTTCCTGAGGAGTATATTCTTTGGCCGTAATGGACAGCAACCAAACCGATGCGAATTCCGATGGATTCTCCAAAATGAATTGTTTTCTCATAGCGGTGGTTTCGGTGCGAACTTCCAGCATTTTTTTCCCGATGGAGGTCAATTCATCGGTCAATCCCATTTTTTTGGCTTGCGAGAAAAAGTTGAGCTGCTCGGCCATGCGGCGTGTCAAAGGTGCTTCCAATTGATGCAGCTTGTTCAACCCTTCGTTGAAGCGATCGCCGCTCAGGGTCGCCAGATTGAGGTCCAGCGCGTCGCCGGTGACGGTCACATTGCAATCCTCGCTCAGCACCAATTCCAAAGGGATGGCCGGTATGAACATCGACGTTTTCTGATCGCCCAGGTAGAGGTTTCGGTCCGAGGACGTGCTGATTCGAACGATGGTGGGTTGCGTAGGTGCAGGACCGGTCAGCGTGAATTTTCCATCCACCGCCAACGTCGAATTTTCTACGTTTTTGGAACCGTCAAAATAGTTTAGTGTGATGGTCTCGTTGTTCTGGTTTGTCAGTTGGCCTGAAATGCGATAGGTTTTCTGAGCCTGTAGGTTACTAATCAATAAGGCCGAAATCAGCAGCAACAGCGTCTTTTTCATGTCGGTTCAGTTAATGTTGTAACAAAGTAAACAAAAAAGGATATCAATCCATCCCACTGGGATGCATCAATATCAGAATTTAGTCCAAAATACGGTTCAGCAATGACAAAACCAACACTCCATTACTGAATGTCCGTTTATAGCTGAACCAACTCAATCCCCTTTCCCGTACCCAAATTTCGACTATACTTCTTGTCCACGGCATTGTTCCAATGCTCATGCACGCCCAAGCTACCAATGACCAACCCGTTCGGTTTGTAAGGCCCGAATTTGGCATTGACCCCCTTGGCAGCCTCCACCAAATAGTTGTCGCAATTCTTGCTTGAACCCTTGGGAAACGCTTTTGCTCCGCTGTAACCCAATTCGCCCTGAAACTCGCTCCATAGAAAATCCAGACAAACGGATTCGATGGCCACCGGATCTTGCGACATGAAATAACTGGCGCTCCATTCGCCGTTGAAAAGTCTGTTCCAACGGTCACGCTCCAGCGGCTGACCTACGTTGGTTTGCGTGCCATATAATCCGTCCACAATGTAGAGCATGGTCTTGCCACCCAGGTTAGGACAACCCATCAAATCGACGTAGGCGTTGTAATCGCCAGGTTTGCCGTTCATTTGGGAAACGTACTTGCCGTGATCTTTAAAAGGATATTTGATGGAACCGAAATGATTCTTGGCACACAGCGTCACTCCAGACATCTCATGGCCTTTCAGCAAGGCTGCGTTGATCATGTATGTGGCTTCCACGACAGCTTTCGGCAATTCGGTGCCAATCTCCACATTGGGCGAAGTGTACGAGATGGCGTTGGCTTGCCATTCCACCTTTTCCCTGCCCGGACTGCCTGGGGCATCCATCCAACGAACCTCCGGAAACTCCTGGTGCAGCGGAACAAACACGCGGTCGGGTAGGGCCCTGATTTTCCAACCCACCGAAGCGTCGTACACCATGATGTCCTTTTGCTGAACCCCGGCTTGCGTCAGTTGCCGCAACAAAGCACGTGTGGCTTGGGGCGACTGGTCGATGTCGTTGTCCACATCGTCCGACGAATACGTGTTGTTGAAATTGACCTTGATCACAATCAACTCGCCCGGCTTCCAGCCTTGATTGCCTCGGCCGTGCGTTTTGTTGAAGGAATGGAACAGTTTGTCCCAGGCAGCCTTGTCGGTCTTGGCATTCGTGAGCCCTTGCAACGACTTGGAAAACATCGATGCCAAAACTGGTTCATTGATGTTGCCCGCTTCCCACCATTTGCCGGTTTTTCCGTCCCAGGGTGTTGCCCGCACATCCCGCACCCAGGTGACACGACCCGGACAAATGCCCTTGGCTGTTCCAATAGGGGTGTTCGGCAGGTAAGAAAAGGGTTGCAATGTTTCTGTTTGTTGTGCTTGGACGAATTCAGTATGGATGAGCTGTGCGCCTCCAAACACCAGCAGGCCGGAAACAGCCACGACCAGCGCCAATCGAACGCGTTTGCCTGCAAAAAGCCTCCTGGAATTCTTCACAAGCATCACCCCGACCGTCGATCCCAGCATCCACGCCACGAACGAGGTGGCCACTGGAATGGCCGCTTGTTGGCAGGGATAGGTGGCACGCGAGGGTTTGGGCACTACCCGAAGGAGTACCCACGCCAAAGCAGCCAGTCCAACCAATGGAAACAAGATTTTATGCCAAACGGTATCCGTCCGCAAGCCTTGGATGTTACCGTACTTGGGACTTATTTTAAAGAAGAAGTGTTTCATTGTGTGTTAAATATAATATTCCGCAGAATCTAAAATGCCAGCCCGAAGTGCATACTTGGTGGCATCGTGTACCGAGTTGACATCCAGTTTTCTGAAAATGTTTTTGCGGTGTGTGGTGATGGTATGAATGCTCGAAAAACGTTCCGAGGCGATTTCTTTGGTGGTTTTGCCAAGCGCGATCATTCGGAGCACATCCCGTTCCGTATTGGTCAGCACTTTTTCCAGAATATCCATTTGGACGGGTTGTTTGCCGAGCAATTGATTGCTGGCACGGTTGCAGATGAAGCGTTCGTTCCCAATTGCCAGTGTCAGGGCCGAAACGATTTCCTCCTTGCTGCTATCCTTAAAAATGACGCTGAAACAGTTGCTACCGAATAAAAGTTGACGTAAGAAATCACTGCTGAGCTCGTCCGAGAACAACACCCAATGGACGAATTTGTAACGACTGCTGACAATTTGCAAATCTTCCGCTCCGGTAAAGTCAAAAGTAGTATAATCCAAGATGACGATGGCATCCTGATCTTTTGATAAATACGCCAGCAATTCCTTCTTGCCGTCCGCCTCGGAAGTAGCACCGACGCCCTTTACTGAGTTCAGCAAATAAAGGAGCCCAGCCTTGGAAATGTCCTGATTATCTGCAATCAATACGGACTTCATAGGCTATTTTTTAAGCTTTGTGCTAGGTCGTTGTAAATGGCGTCCACGTCTTCCAACCCGATGGACAGGCGAATGGTGGTGTCGCGAACATCCATTTCAGCCCGTACGTCTGCGCTGAAGGTTCCAAAGATGGTGCTGGCTGGATGGATGGCCAAGGTCTTGTTGTCGAACAGGTTGGTGGCTCGCTTCACCATCTTGAGTTGGTTCATAAAGGCGAAACAGCGGGCGCGGCTTTCCAAATCGATGGTCATCATCGCACCCGGAAGTGGCCCGAATTGCTGCTTGCTCAACGCGTGGAAGGGGTTGTCTTCTAGACCGGTATAATTCACCGAGACGATGCCCTCCACTTTCAAAAGCCGTTTGGCCAACTCCAAGCAGGAGGTTGAAGCGCGTTCAAAACGCAACGGCAGCGTTTCCAATCCGATGGTTTGCTGGTAAGCCACTTGCGGCGTCATGTAGGCGCCCAAATTGCGGTGGATTTCCCGACGGAGTTTGAATGTAAATGCCTGTGGCCCAAATTGTTTAACCATTTCAGCCAGTTTACGGGAATTTTTCCAATCGAAAGTACCGTAATCAACGATGAGGCCTCCCAAACTGGTGGCACCCCCCGAAATGTATTTGGTGCTGGAAATCAATTCGATGTCGATGCCGAAGTCTTTGGCCGACCAGGCGCAGAACGGTACGATGGTGGTATCGGCAATCAAGGGTACTCCGGCTTCCTTAGCCACTTCGGACAACGCTTTGAGGTCCACCACTTCCAACTGAGGGTTGGTGATGATCTCCAGAAGCAGCGCACAGGTGTTTTCGTCCATCGCCTCCTTGACCTCGGCAGGGTTTGTCAAATCGCAAAACCGTGTTTCCAAACCAAAGGCGTGAAGCGTTGAGGCAAGCAAGGAATAGGTGTTGCCGAACAAATGCTTGGAAGTGACCACGTTGCTGCCCGACCAAGCGACGGTCAGGAGGGCATTGCTGATGGCCGCCATGCCCGAGTTCAGCGCCGTAACGCCCATGGCACCGGTGATGGACCGAACCCGTTCCTCCAAAAACTGGACGGTAGGGTTGGTGATTCTGGAATAGCAATAGTCGGCCGATTTGCCCGTAAAGGCCGCCTCCATTTCTTCTGCCGTGTCGAATTCGAATGCAACGGACTGATAGACGGGTATTTGCAAAGCATGATAAACGTCTGGTTTGGGAAAGGAGGTGTGTTGGTACTTCATCTTATAAAGGATTAGATACTGCAAAATTACATTTTTTCTGCGCATTATACCATACGTAGGGTATTTCGGGCACTAAAAACCGACCCTATATTTGCATCATAAATTCAAACAACCTCAAAACATACGCATCATGTCCAAAATTGCCAAACAACTCACCGACCTGGTCGGCAACACGCCGCTCCTGGAGCTCTCCAATTACAATGCCGCCAAAGGCTTGCCCGCCACCATCATCGCCAAACTGGAATATTTCAACCCAGCCGGCAGTGTCAAGGACCGTATTGCATTGGCCATGATCAACGATGCCGAAGCCAAAGGCTTGTTGAAACCAGGTGCCACCATTATCGAACCGACCAGCGGCAACACCGGCGTGGGTTTGGCGTTCGTTTCGGCCGCCAAAGGTTATAAACTCATTTTGACCATGCCTGAAACCATGAGTCTGGAGCGTCGCAATTTGCTCAAGGCCTTGGGTGCCACGCTGGTTTTGACACCGGGTTCAGGCGGCATGAAAGCTGCCATTGCCAGAGCCATTGAACTTAAGGAAGAAACCCCGGGTTCCATCATCTTGCAACAATTTGAGAATCCGGCCAATCCCGAAATCCACAAACACACTACCGCCGAAGAAATCTGGCGCGACACCGACGGCAAAGTCGACATCTTCGTAGCCGGCGTGGGTACGGGTGGCACCATCAGCGGGGTAGGCGAGACGTTGAAAAAATACAACCCCAACATCCAGATCATCGCTGTGGAACCCAATGAATCGCCGGTGCTTTCCGGTGGCGCTCCGGGGCCGCACAAAATTCAAGGTATTGGTGCTGGTTTCATTCCCAAAACCTACAATCCCGCAGTAGTTGATGAAATTATCAAGGTTCCCCATGATTCAGCCATTTTAACCGGTCGTGAACTGGCTCAAAAGGAAGGCTTGTTGGTGGGCATTTCCTCCGGTGCCGCTGTATTCGGTGCTGCCGAAGTGGCTAAACGGCCTGAAAATGTTGGGAAAATCATTGTGACATTGTTGCCAGATACTGGCGAAAGATACTTGAGCAGCGTTTTGTACGCATTCGAAGAGTATCCCCTATAAAAACCAAGGTTTGGTTTAATGAGGAAAGAGTCGTAGACGGTCAAACGTTTGCGGCTCTTTTTTATTGAAAAACCGTTTATTGAAACACCCTCGCCCCCGGTTTCCCCACCTCAAAATTGCTGAACCCGAAGTCCGTCGTCTTGAACGAATTCATCTTCAGCATGTTGCTCCCATTTCCAGGCATGATGGGGTAAAACGAGAAGCTGAACTGGAACGTGTTCAGCACCAGGTTCTCATTCTTGATCATCACTCCGAAGCCGAATTGCGAATACGATTTGCTGTGACTGAACCCTGCATCCCCCAGCACACCAAGCGTGTAAGTGAAGAACGGCCCGAAGCGGAAACCGATGAAATCCCAGGGAGCGTACGCCTGCGTCTGAAACGATAGCAAAAAGCGACTGCTGCCCGAAAGCATGGTGCTTTTGAATCCGTCGATGCCGAAACCGTCATTCAAGGTCAAGCTGTCGTAGGCGAACCGGTTGATGCCAATGGTGAGTTGCGGTTTGACGAATTGCCGGAACTTCCATCGCCCAACTTCGAGCAAGTTGGTGAAATACTTCACATCTGCATTGAAAATGCCTTCCTCGGACTTGCCGCCACGCACGAACGTCTCGTACTCCACATTGGAGCTCAAATACCCCCAGGGATAATAATTGCCGGTGGAGAACCGCGCGCCCCAGAACAAGCGGTTGATATAGTTCTTGGTCTGGTAGCCACCGGTCAGTGCATAAACTTTGCCCACGGGCACATCTTCCGTAATCCCATATTTGAACAAATATTTGTCTTGCACATACTTACGGTTTGAAAGCCCGATGCCGGTCAAAAAGAAGGTCTCGTTCGAGTAAAAGTGCAGTGGGTCAAGTGCTTCCGATGGTTTCTGCAAGTACTTCACATGTAGGAACCTCGTGGTGGTGATAAAGTTGGTCAACCGCTTTTCCACTGCATTGCCCGTGGTGAGCTGCTGCGCCTGGCCGGCCCAATAATCTTCCGTGATGCTGCGGAAGTGCAAGGGCGTTTCCTGCGAGCGTACGTCCTTCCAATAAACCCCGCCGGCCCATTTGGCGAACGAGGAGTAAAACGGCCGGTCAATGACGAAACTCTTGTTGAAATTGTTTTCCGCATCCTTTTCGTAATGCAATGTGGCGCTTATATAGGTGTTGGAAATATTGGGAATGGAGTAGTTGGTTTGGTACGTGTTCAGTCCGTCCGGAATATTTCTGGAGACCCCGTTCGTAAATTCGTGCCCCATGCCCAGAAAGTTCTGATCTGTCACGTTCAGCATCGTATTAATGGGCGAAACGTGAAATTCGGGAATGATGCTCCAATTGTCGAGCACCCGGATGGTAATGTCCACGGAATCAGGTCGTGTACCGGTTGTCTTGACATTGAAGGCAACATCGCGGACAAAGTGCCTGGTGCGTACCAAACGCTCGGACTCGATGATGAGCAACGAGTCAAACCGTTGTTTCGGTCGGATGAGCAGCAAATTGCGGATGGTCATCGACTGCGTTTTGAGATGCAGCGAATTCCCTGCTTTCGACAAAAAATTCAGATGGGCGTCGATCGTGTCTCCGATGGAGTTTCCGAACGGGTCGAGCGTCACCACATTGATGCGTCGGATAAACCTCCCTTCAAAAGCATTGTAGGGTTTCTGAATGGGCTTCCGTTTCCTCGGCTTGACAGTGTACGATTTGAAAACCAAGTTGTAGGCGAAGCGTGTGAACTTGCTCCGGTTTGAGTAGTTTTCTAATTTCTTGTAAATGAGGGTTGTGTCTTTTAAAACAACGACACGCTGCGCTGAAACCGTTTCAGCAACGAAAGCCAAAATGGTTATAAACAGGATTTTATGAATGAGCCCCCTTTTCATTGCTGAAAGGTACTTATTTTCCTTTATTTCTTGCTTTTACAATGGAATCTTTCCGATTCTGAATCGCATCTTTTCGTTTTTGCGCCTCTTTTTCCTTGTTTTTGAAGAAGCCCTTGAACAGGAAATTACTCTTGACCGCAGTCATGTTTTCGTCTAGACCGCGACTGCTTTTCTTCAGGTTCACGATGGTCTGGTTCAGGTTTTCGGCAATGCTTTTGTCTTGAATCAACCTCGAAAGGGTACCATTGCCATGGTTTATCTTAACCATGATTTCAGCCAACTGAGTTGTCACGATGGCCGCACTCACAGATGTTTGCTGCAGGCTTGCGATGATGGCGTCCGTTTCAACGGGTTCCTTAGATGCCAAATACTGTCCGTCCTTAGCCGTTGGCGATTTTTCGCCGCCTTGGGTGATGATAACCAGCCGGTCGCCAATGATGCCCTCCGAACCGATGGCCACCTTGCTGTCTTTTTTTATGAATGGCTGAACGCTTTTTTTCACCAGCATATCGACCCGAACCGTCGAATCATCGATGATTCTGATGTTGTCCACCGTGCCCACCGTAATGCCCGAAAACCGCACATTGTTGCCCACTTGCAAGCCGCTGACGTTGTAGAAATCGGAGGTGATGCCGAATACCGGGTCGAACATGTTTTTCTGTTTCCCAATAATAAACAGCGCCAAAACACAGAGTGCCAGACCGCCGATGATGAACAGTCCCAAACGAACCTTGAAAGCGATAGAATGTGTATCCATTATTTCGTGTTTGATTTAAAAAATGATTGTATACAGGCGTCCTTGGAGCTCTCGAATTCCTCCAAACGACCCTCCATGTAGACCTCTCCGTCCTGCAGCATGATGATCCGGTCGGCCGTCGCCCTGACGCACTCGATGTCGTGCGTGATGATGATGGACGAAGTCTTGTATTCCTTCTGAACCGCATTGATGAGGGCACTTATTTCGTCCGATGTCACCGGATCCAGCCCTGTCGTTGGCTCGTCGTACAGCATGATTTGAGGGTCTGAAACCAAGGTCCTGGCCAAACTGATTCGTTTACGCATGCCGCCCGAGAGTTGTGAGGGCATCTTGTCGACGACATCCGCCAGTCCGACATTTTCCAACACCTTCATCACCACGGCATCCCGTTCTTTTTGTGCCAGCTCCCGCTTGATCCGACGCAAGGGGAATTCCAAATTCTCCCGAACCGTCATGGAATCGTACAATGCACCACCCTGAAACAGGAAGCCTATTTTCTTTCTCAATGCGCCCAGATTGTTTATTTTCAGTCTGTTGACATCCTCTCCAAGCACGCTGATGTTGCCTCCGTCCGATTCCAGCAAACGTACGATGCATTTGACCAGCACCGATTTCCCGGAACCCGATTTGCCCAGTACCACCAGATTTTCACCATTGTACAGATTCAGGGAAATGTTTTTGAGCACCTCCAACGTACCAAACGACTTACGGAGATTCGTGATCTCAATGACTGCCTCTTTTTTCATAACATGTCCGTTATTTGTACCGCCACCATGTCCACAATCAAAACCAACAACGAAGCCATCACCACGGCTGAAGTCGCGGCCTTGCCCACACTTTCAGTGCCGCGACCTGCGTTGTAACCTTTATAGCAACCCACCAAACCGATTACCAGTCCGAAAAAGAACGATTTGACCAGAGCCGGAAAGAAATCGAGAAAATCGATGGGTTTGAACGCCTGTGAGAAAAACAAGACAAAACTGACGTCACCTTTAATATTGGCGCCCGCCCAACTGCCGAAAATGCCCAAGCCATCCGCATACAATATCAACAACGGTATCATCAGCGTAGCCGCCCAAACGCGGGTCACCACCAAAAAACGCATTGGGTTGGTCGACGAAACTTCCATGGCGTCAATCTGTTCAGTCACTTTCATGGAGCCGAGTTCAGCCCCCATGCCTGAACTAATTTTTCCAGCGCAAATCAAAGCCGTAATGACGGGCCCCATTTCACGGATCAGCGAGACCGCCACCATGCCCGGGAGTAAGGATTCAGCTCCAAAATTGATCAACGTCGGTCTCGATTGGATGGTCAACACGAGGCCGATGATGAACCCGGTGATGGAAATGAGCGGCAAGGTTTTGTACCCGATCTGATAACACTGACGAAAAAACTCCCTGAATTCAAAATGTCGTGAGAACGTTCCCTTCATCATCCGGTGGATGAATATGGCCGCATCGGCTACGTCAGTCATGAAGTTGCCGGCCACGATGGAACTCGAAATGGATCGCTCGCTCACCTTGATGGATTGCGTAGTGGCGAATTTCGCAACTGTCTGTACCGTCTTTTTAATCATTGCCGAAGGCGTTGTTTCGAAGTGGATGGAGTTCCACGCTACAAAGGTGAGTCCGAAGCAGGGGAGAAGTGTTGTAAAACTTTTGGAAAAAGTTGCATTATTCTGCGCATTCAAATTGAATTTCGAATTCGTTTTTCGGGGAGTCTACGGTGAAGAACTTCATTCCTCTTTGTACGCGCCTTTTTTTCAGCAGGTTGTATTTTTTCCTCTTATTATTATAGTAAAGCTTCCAAAAATGAAGCAATTTTTTTGTAACTTTGCAGCCTGAAAACAGATAAATTCAGACACAAAAAGATTTATTAGAGAATGAACAAATCGAAGCCTATTCAACTGGTGCTCGAAAACGGTACCATCTTCCAGGGCAAGTCCTTCGGCTACGAAAGCCCGACTGCCGGTGAGGTGGTCTTTTCGACGGCCATGGTGGGGTATCCGGAGAGCTTGACCGATCCCTCGTATGCCGGCCAAATTTTAACAGTCACGTATCCGCTTATTGGAAATTACGGCGTTCCGGCCGACATCGTCGAGAACAAGCTATCCAAGTTTTACGAATCGGAAATAATTCATGTCAAGGGGCTGATTATTTCCGATTATTCGTTTGAATACAGTCATTGGAACGCTGAAAAGAGCCTGAGTGAATGGCTCATCGAACAAAAAATACCGGCCATGTACGGCGTGGACACCCGCGAGTTGACCAAACTCATCCGCGAGTCCGGCACGCTGAAAGGCAAGTTTGTCTTCTCGGATATGGCTGAAGTGGACTTCCTGGACACCGACGCCATCAACTGGGTGGCCGAAGTCAGCTGCAAGGAAGTGTTGACCTACGGCAACGGCTCCAAGCGCATCGTCCTGGTGGACTGCGGTGTGAAGCACAACATCATCCGCTGTTTCCTCAAACGCGACGTCACGATTATCCGCGTTCCTTGGGACTACGATTTCAACCAGCTCGAATTCGACGGTCTGTTCATCTCCAACGGACCCGGCAACCCCGAATACTGCGGCACAACCGTAGCCAACATCCGCAAGGCGTTGGACAAAAACATACCCACCTTCGGCATTTGCATGGGCAACCAATTGCTGTGCTGCGCCGGTGGAGCCAAGACCTACAAACTCAAGTACGGACACCGCAGCCACAACCAACCGGTCATCATGGCAGGCACCGACCGTTGCTTCATCACCTCCCAAAACCACGGCTACGCAGTGGACAACCACACGCTGGGCGCCGACTGGGAACCGCTTTTCATCAATTTGAACGACGACACCAATGAGGGCATCCGTCACAAGACCAAGCCTTTCTTCTCCGCGCAGTTTCACCCGGAAGCCTCCAGCGGCCCAACGGATACGGAATTTCTGTTTGACGAGTTCCTCGATACGATTCAAAAATAAACGCCTAAAAACAAGATAGATTCCATGTCCGACAAGACCATCAAAAAAGTACTGTTGCTCGGTTCAGGCGCTCTCAAAATCGGAGAGGCCGGCGAGTTTGACTATTCCGGTTCCCAGGCACTCAAGGCCCTCAAAGAAGAAGGCATTTACACGGTGCTCATCAACCCCAATATTGCGACGGTGCAAACCTCCGAAGGCGTTGCCGACCAGATTTACTTTCTGCCCGTCACCCCGTTTTTCGTTGAAAAAGTCATCCAAAAAGAGCAGCCAGACGGTTTGTTGCTCTCCTTCGGCGGCCAAACGGCCCTGAATTGTGGTGTCAAACTGTTCGAAAGCGGCATTCTCGAAAAATACGACCTGCGCGTGCTCGGTACGCCGGTTCAGAGCATCATCAACACCGAAGACCGCGAGCTTTTTGTGAACCGCCTCGATGAAATCGATGTGAAGACCATCAAGAGCACGGCAGTAGGCAACATGGTCGACGCTCATGCAGCAGCCATCGAACTCGGTTTCCCCATCATCGTCCGTGCGGCGTACGCCCTGGGCGGTCTGGGTTCAGGGTTCTGCAACAACTCTGCTGAACTCGAAGCGCTCGCCACCAAAGCGTTCAACTACTCCTCCCAATTGCTCATCGAAAAATCGCTGAAAGGCTGGAAGGAAGTGGAATACGAAGTGGTCCGCGACTGTTACGACAACTGCATCACCGTCTGTAACATGGAGAACTTCGACCCGCTGGGCATCCACACGGGTGAATCCATCGTCGTGGCTCCCTCGCAGACCCTCACCAACAGCGAATACCACAAACTCCGCGAAATCGCCCAGCGCATCGTGCGCCACATCGGCATCGTGGGCGAGTGCAACGTCCAATACGCCTTCGACCCCGAGTCCGAAGACTACCGCGTCATCGAGGTGAACGCTCGTCTGAGCCGTTCCTCAGCGCTGGCATCCAAAGCCACCGGTTACCCCCTCGCGTTCGTCGCCGCCAAACTGGCGCTCGGTTTCGGTTTGCATGAGCTGAAGAATTCAGTCACTAAAACGACGACCGCCTTTTTTGAACCTGCGTTGGACTATGTGGTGGTTAAAATTCCCCGCTGGGATTTGGCCAAGTTCCACGGTGTGGACCGCGAAATCGGTTCCTCCATGAAGTCGGTAGGAGAGGTGATGGCCATCGGTCGTACCTTTGAAGAAGCCTTCCAAAAAGGTCTCCGCATGATCCAACAAGGCATGCACGGCTTTGTTGGCAACAAAGAGCTCTACACCGACAACCTGGAAAAGGATTTGAACGAACCGACCGACCGTCGTGTGTTCTTCCTGGGCCAAGCCTTCGACCAAGGCTGGAGCATCGACAAGATCCACGACCTGACCAAGATCGACAAATGGTTCCTCCAGAAGTGCCAACACATCATGAACCTGGCCACAGAAGTAGAACAATACAAGAAATCCGAAATTCCCTACGAGCTTCTTAAAGAGCTCAAACAGAACGGTTTCTCCGACTACCAGATTGCCCGCATCGTCGCCTCCAAGGAAAACGTGGACAAGGTGGCCGAAAACATCCGTGCCTACCGCAAAAAAGTCGGCATTGTGCCTGTCGTCAAGCAAATTGACACCCTTGCCGGAGAGTTCCCGGCACAGACCAATTACCTGTACCTCACGTACAACGGCACCGCCAACGACGTCCATTATTTGGGCGACCACCGCTCCGTCGTCGTATTGGGTTCAGGCGCCTACCGTATCGGTTCCTCCGTGGAGTTCGACTGGTGTAGCGTCAATGCCTTGACCACGGTTCGCCAGCAAGGGTTCCGTTCAGTCATGATCAACTACAACCCCGAAACGGTTTCCACCGACTACGACATGTGCGACCGCCTCTACTTTGACGAGCTGAGCTACGAACGCGTGCTCGACATCATCGAACTGGAAAACCCCATGGGCGTCATCGTCTCCGTGGGCGGGCAAATCCCGAACAACCTCTCCGTCCGCCTTGATGAGGCTGGCGTGACACTGCTCGGAACCTCGGCCAAGTCCATCGACAACGCCGAAGACCGTCATAAGTTCTCCACCATGCTCGACACGCTGGGCATCGACCAACCGAAATGGAAGGAACTTTCTTCCTTTGACGACGTCACCTCCTTTGTGGAAACCGTCGGTTTCCCCGTGCTGGTGCGTCCCTCGTACGTGCTCTCCGGTGCCGCCATGAACGTCTGCTCCAACGCCGAGGAACTGGAAATGTTCCTCAAACTGGCCACCGACGTTTCGTCCAAACACCCGGTCGTGGTGAGCGAATTCATCGAAAATGCCAAGGAAATCGAAATCGACGCCGTAGCCAAGGATGGTGAAGTCGTAGTTTACGCCATATCCGAACACGTGGAATTCGCAGGCGTGCACTCCGGTGACGCCACCATTCAGTTTCCGCCGCAAAAAATCTACATTGAGACCGTCCGCCGCATCAAGCGCGTGGCCAAAGATATTGCCAAAGCCCTCGAAATCACTGGTCCGTTCAATATTCAGTTCCTGGCCAAAGACAACGAAATCAAGGTGATCGAATGCAACCTTCGTGCCTCGCGTAGCTTCCCCTTCGTCTCCAAAGTATTGAAGCTGAACTTTATAGAGATGGCCACCAAGGTCATGCTGGGCATGGACGTGGAAAAACCCGAGAAGTCCGAGTTCGAACTCGACTACGTGGGCATCAAGGCCTCCCAGTTCTCCTTTACCCGTCTGCAAAAAGCCGACCCCGTTCTAGGTGTCGACATGGCCTCCACTGGTGAAGTCGGCTGCATCGGCCACGATTTCAACGACGCATTGCTCACAGCCATGCTTTCAGTGGGGTATCGCATTCCAGAAAAAACCGTCATGGTCTCTTCTGGTCCGACCAAATCCAAGGTCCAATTGTTGGAACCCTGCAAGCTGCTTCAGGAAAAAGGTTACACCATCTATTCGACCGGCGGCACCCAGAACTTCCTGCAAGCCAACGGTGTGAACTCCATTGCAGTTTGTTGGCCGGATGACGAACAGGAAGGTGAACTCAAGGTGATGGACATGATCCGCAGCAAACAGTTCGACCTGGTCATCAACATTCCGAAAAACTTGACCAAGCGGGAACTGACCAACGGCTACCAAATCCGCCGTGGCGCCATTGACTACAACATTCCGTTGCTCACCAATGCACGCCTTGCAAGTGCTTTCATACAAGCATTTTGCACCATCACGGCAGACGACATCCAAATTAAAAGTTGGAGCGAGTACCATTGAGTACTCGTTCCCCCTTTTTCATTTCGTAATTTATTCTCTCCAGATAGCAATTAAAGCATTTTTATCATGTGTGGAATCGTAGGATACATTGGGAATCAGCAAGCCTATCCCATTTTGATCAAAGGTCTTCAACGTTTGGAATACCGTGGCTATGACAGTGCCGGTATCGCCTTGATCACCGATAAGAACGAACTGACCGTCTATAAAACCAAAGGAAAGGTTTCCGACCTTGAAAAGTTCGTCAAGTCCAAAGATATCAGCGGAACCATCGGCATTGCCCACACCCGCTGGGCTACGCACGGTGAACCAAACGATGTGAACGCTCACCCGCACTATTCGCAATCCGAAAACCTGGCCCTCATCCACAACGGCATCATCGAGAACTATGCCGTTTTGAAGGAAGATTTGAAGAAGCGCGGTTTCACGTTCAAGAGCAACACCGATACGGAAGTCTTGGTTCAGCTCATCGAGTACGTCAAGAACTCCAACAAGGTTGACCTGTTCCACGCCGTGCAGCTCGCATTGACCCAGGTGGTTGGAGCCTATGCCATCGCCGTCATCGAGCGCAACAATCCCAACGTCATCGTGGCTGCCCGCAAGGCCAGCCCGCTGGTGGTCGGTATCGGCGAAGACGAATTCTTCCTTGGCTCGGACGCTTCCCCCATCATCGAATACACCAACCGCGTCATCTACATCGACGACGACGAAGTAGTTCGCTTGGAACGTGGCAAGGAACCCCGCATCACCAACCTGAACAACGTGGAGAAACCCCACGAAATCAAGGAACTGGAAATGAGCCTGACACAACTCGAAAAGGGAGGTTACAAGCACTTCATGTTGAAGGAAATCTTTGAACAACCCAACACCATCCGCGAATGCATGCGTGGCCGCATCAATGTGGACAACAACTCGGTGGTCCTTTCCGGCATCATCGACCACAAGGAGCGATTCCTGAACGCGAAACGCATCATCATCGTCGCTTGCGGCACTTCCTGGCACGCCGGACTCATCGGTGAGTACCTCATCGAGGAATTCGCCCGTATTCCCGTCGAAGTAGAATATGCCTCCGAGTTCCGTTACCGCAACCCCATCTTGAACAAGGACGACATTGTCATCGCTATTTCCCAGTCCGGTGAAACAGCCGACACGCTGGCCGCCGTCGAACTGGCCCGCAGCCAAGGTGTGTTTGTATACGGAGTCTGCAACGTGGTGGGTTCTTCCATTGCCCGCAACACCGATTCCGGTTCCTACACCCACGCCGGTCCAGAAATCGGGGTGGCATCGACCAAAGCATTCACCGCTCAAGTCACCGTGCTCAGCCTGATTGCACTCACCATCGCCAAGGAAAAAGGAACCATGACCAAAGACTGTTTCGAACGTCACGTTGCCGCACTGGCTGCCATCCCCGATCAGATGGAGCAAAGCCTCAACGTGGTTCCCTATATTGAAAAATTCTCCGGCATCTTCACTTATGCCAAGAATTTTCTATATCTGGGCCGCGGATACAACTATCCGGTTGCCCTCGAAGGCGCCCTCAAGCTGAAGGAAATATCGTACATCCATGCGGAAGGCTACCCCGCCGCTGAGATGAAACATGGCCCCATCGCTTTGATTGACAGCGAGATGCCAGTCGTGGTCATCGCTCCGAGCAAAGGCAATTACGACAAGGTCGTGAGCAACATCCAAGAAATCAAAGCCCGTAAGGCGAGGGTCGTGGCCATCATCACCGAAGGCGACACCACCATCAAAGAAATGGCCGATTTCTTCATTGAAATACCCGAAACGGAAGAATGCTTTGTTCCGCTATTGGCAGCACTGCCATTGCAGTTGATGGCGTATTACATCGCCATTGTCAAAGGCTGTAATGTCGACCAACCACGTAACCTCGCAAAATCCGTGACTGTTGAATAAAGTTTATGAGTGATTCTATAAAGCACGAATGCGGAGTGGCGATGATTCGCCTGTTGAAGCCGCTGGAATACTATCAGATGAAGTACGGCTCCTGGCAGTACGGTATGCAGAAGCTTTACCTGTTGATGGAAAAGCAGCACAACCGTGGTCAGGAAGGTGCCGGCATGGCCTGTGTCAAACTCGACATGCGCCCCGGTCAGGAATACATCAACCGTGAACGCGCCATGGGCTCCAATGCCATCAACGCTTGTTTCAGCAATGTCAATGCGGCTCATTCCAAATTTACCAACGAGCAGATCAACGATCCGGGCTGGGCAAAAGAGCATTTGCCGTTCGCCGGCGAAATCTACATGGGTCACCTCCGCTACAGCACCACCGGCAAAGAAGGTTTGCAATACGTGCACCCATTCTTGCGCCGAAACAACTGGAAATCGCGCAACCTCTGCCTCTGCGGCAACTTCAACCTGACCAACGTCACCGAAATCACGGAACGGCTCCTTGAAAAAGGCCAACATCCCCGCGACCTAGGCGATACCTTCTTGATGCTCGAAACCATGGGCCATTACTTGGACCGTGAAGTGCAGAAGGAATTCGACGACTTGGAAGCCCAAGGCGTTCAGAACATTCCCAAAGTAATTGAAGAACAACTCAACATACCTGCCGTACTCAAGAAATCATCCGCCAACTGGGACGGCGGATACACCATTTGCGGTATGATCGGGCACGGTGATTCTTTTGTCTTCCGCGATCCATGGGGCATTCGCCCGGCTTTCTGGTATGCCGACGACGAAATTGTCGTAGTGGCTTCCGAACGTCCCGTCATCCAAACCGTCATGGGTGTGGACATCGACAGTGTCAAGGAACTGGATCCGGGCAAAGCCCTCATCATCAAGAAAAGCGGCCGTGTCACCACCGATCAAATTCGCGAACCCTTCGAAAAGAAATCCTGTTCCTTCGAGCGCATCTATTTCTCCCGCGGCAGCGACAAGGACATCTATCACGAACGCAAACGGTTGGGTGAATTGTTGACTGAACCCATTCTGCAAGCCGTTGACTACGACCTCAAACACACCGTTTTCTCCTACATTCCCAATACGGCTGAAGTCGCCTTTTTTGGCATGTCCCAAGGTTTGGACAAATATGTGATCAACCTGAAAAAGGCCTACATTCGCGAGAACATCAACAACTTGGACGAAACCAAACTGGAAGAAATCCTGGCCATGCATGCACGTACTGAAAAGGTTGCCATCAAGGACATCAAACTTCGCACGTTCATCGCCCAGCAAGGAGGCCGCAACGACTTGGCCGCCCACGTATACGATGTGACCTGGGGCTCGCTCGTGCCTTTTGAAGACAATCTGGTCATCATCGACGACTCCATCGTTCGCGGTACGACGCTGAAACAAAGCATCATCAAGATTCTTGACAAACTGAACCCTAAAAAAATAGTTGTGGTATCCTCTTCACCGCAAGTGCGTTACCCCGACTGTTACGGCATCGATATGTCCCGCATGAGCGAGTTCATCGCCTTCAAGGCAGCCATTCAGTTGCTCAAGGACACCAAACAGGAAAAGGTCATCAACGAGGTCTACAACAAAGCCAAGTCCCAACAGCTCAAGCCCAAGGAAGAGCAGACGGTCAACTTTGTCAAGGAAATCTACGCACCGTTCTCCAACGAGCAGATTTCGGACAAAATTGCCAAAATGTTGACACCCGACGGAACCAAGGCCGAAATCCAACTCGTGTACCAAACGACGGAGAAACTTCGCGAAGCCTGTCCCAACCACACCGGCGACTGGTATTTCTCGGGCGATTATCCCACACCGGGCGGCGTCAGACTCGTCAATCAAGCGTTCATCAATTTTGTGGAAGGCGTCGACAAACGCGTTTCCTAAGTCGGTTCACTGCATAAAAAAATCGGGGCGAATTCCGTTATGGAACTCGCCCCGATTTTTTATTTGGTAATGCTCGTTTAGAATCCTTCCGTTCCGAACAAGCCACTGGTCACGCTGGAGGCTTTCACGCTCAGCAAGGAATTGGCCGTGAAACTATACACGGCACCAGCAGCAAAGCAGTTGGGGAGAGCCGTCGGGTTGATCTTAACCTGCATGGTGACAACCTTTTCACTTTGCATCATCTCCAATGCCTGATCTTTGGTGATTTTAATGTCGTTGAAATTAACGACTGTCAAGTTTGTAGCATCCGGTGCGCCGACTACGAGTTCGTTCACTACGGAGCCTCCTGCGATTTGGTACACAATTTTAACTGAATCCACACCTGCAAAATTGAAATTGCCCGTTCCGCCCGTAACGGTCAGTTTCCCATTCTTTAGTGTGGCGGCAACAATGGCATCCGCATATTTCTTGTTGGTGGAATCTTTTTCAAGAAATCCGACCACATCTTCGCCCGGTACGGTTTCTGAAACAATATTCTGCCAAACTGAGAAACTTCTTTGTGCAGGAGCTGCATTATTCACATCATTGTAGTTGAAGGTGAAATCAACGTCCGGACCCGGAACATCAATGGTTGCATTTTCGTCGCAAGCAGTAAAGCCGATAGCGAAAAACATGGATACTGCTGGGATAAGAAATTTCATGTTACTTTTCATAATGTTCAAGTATTAGGTGGTTGAGTGATTTGCAGTTGTTAAAAAAGCTAAACAGCTTACCTTCGCAAAGATATAGTATTTTTGGTTTTTTGCACTTTTTTCATTCATTTTTTTTAACGTATCCACAAATAGGATAGCCTATTAAAGCGGTTTAGGTGGATTTTCACTATCTTTGACCGCTTAAAGAAACCCGTTTTTTTAGAGACATTTATGGAAATTGCGAGCAAGTACAACCCGACCGAGGTAGAAGACAAATGGTATCAGTATTGGATGGAACACCACATGTTCAAATCCGTTCCCGACGAGCGGGAAGCGTATTCAATCGTCATTCCGCCCCCCAACGTGACCGGCGTGCTCCACATGGGGCACATGCTCAACAATACCATACAGGACATCCTGATCCGCCGTGCCCGCATGCAAGGTAAGAACGCTTGTTGGGTGCCCGGTACCGACCATGCTTCCATAGCGACTGAAGCCAAGGTCGTAGGCAAACTCGCTGCCGAAGGCATCCAAAAAACCGACATAGGCCGCGAAGAATTCCTCAAACATGCCTGGGAATGGACCGAAAAGCATGGTGGCATGATCTTGGAACAGCTCAAGAAGCTCGGCGCCTCCTGCGATTGGGACCGCACCTGTTTCACCATGGACGAAGCTCGCAGCGAAAGCGTTTTGAAAGTCTTTGTGGACCTGCACAAAAAGGGCCTCATATATAGAGGTGTACGCATGGTCAATTGGGACCCGCAGGCGCAGACCGCGCTTTCAGACGAGGAAGTGGTCTTTAAGGAAGTCAATTCCAAACTGTATTACCTCAAGTATCAGATTGAAGGCGAAGACGGTTACGCCGTTGTGGCCACCACCCGCCCCGAGACGATTTTGGGCGACACCGGCATGTGCATCCATCCGAACGACCCCAAGAACGCGCACCTTAAGGGCAAGCGCGTCATCGTACCGCTCATCGGCCGCTCCATCCCGGTTATTCAGGACGAATACGTCGACATCGAGTTCGGCACCGGCTGTCTAAAAGTGACGCCCGCACACGACGTGAACGACTACATGCTGGGTGAAAAATACAATCTGGAGTCCATCGACATCTTCAACAACGACGGCACCCTGAACGAATACGGTCAAATGTACGCCGGCATGGACCGATTCGAGGTCCGCAACAAGATTGAAAAGGACCTCATCGACGCTGGTTTGATGGAAAAGGTCGAACCCTATACCAACAAAGTCGGGTATTCCGAGCGCACCCATGTGCCCATCGAACCCAAGCTCTCCATGCAATGGTTCCTCCAGATGACCGACCTGGCCAAACCCGCCTTGGACGCCGTCATGAACGACGACATCAAGCTGGTTCCGCCCAAGTTCAAGAACACCTACCGCCACTGGATGGAAAACGTCAAGGACTGGTGCATCTCCCGCCAACTCTGGTGGGGCCATCAGATACCCGCCTGGTACCTGCCCAAAGGCGGTTATGTTGTGGCTGAAACCGCCGAAGAAGCCTTGATGCTTGCCAATGCGAAACTCTTTGATGGCAAGTGCGCCTGCTGCTGCGGCGAAAAACCCTACACCCTCGACGACCTCCGCCAAGACGAAGATGTGCTCGACACCTGGTTCTCCAGCTGGCTCTGGCCCATCTCCGTGTTCGACGGCATCAACCGCCCCAACAACGAGGACATCCGCTACTATTACCCCACCAACGACCTAGTGACCGGTCCGGACATCCTCTTTTTCTGGGTGGCCCGCATGATTGTCTCCGGTTTTGAATACCAGCACGACATCTGTTTCCGCAATGTCTACCTCACCGGTATCGTCCGCGACAAGCAAGGCCGCAAGATGTCCAAATCCCTGGGCAACTCGCCCGAACCGCTCAACCTGATCAGCGAGTTCGGCGCCGACGGTGTCCGCATGGGCATGATGTTGGCCGCCCCCGCCGGAAACGACATCCTGTTTGACGTGGCGCTCTGCGAGCAAGGCCGCAACTTCAACAACAAGATTTGGAACGCCTACCGCCTCGTCAAAGGTTGGGAAGTGGACGCAAGCCTGCCGCAACCCGAATCATCCAAAATTGCTGTGGAATGGTTCGACAAGCAGCTCAAGGCCGCCGTCAACGAAATGGACGACCTCTTTGGCAAGTTCCGCCTCTCGGAAGCCCTAATGACCGTCTACAAACTGTTCTGGGACGAATTTTCCTCCTGGTATCTGGAAATGATCAAACCCGCCTACCAACATGCCATCGACGCCAAAACACTGGAGCAGACCCTCGGCTTCTTTGAAACCCTGCTCGAACTCCTGCATCCCTTCATGCCCTTCATCACCGAAGAACTCTGGCAGAATATGGCTGAACGCGTGGAAGGCGAGAGCATCATGTTGACGCAGCAACCCAAAGTCGCCGAATTTGACGGAACTATTTTGGCTGAATTCGAAACCACCAAAGCCATCGTTTCAGCCATACGTACCATTCGTTTGGAAAAGAATATTCCCAACAAGGAAGCACTTGAACTGCTGATACTTGGTTCGCACAACGGAGCTTACGACGCCGTACTGCTCAAGATGGCCAACCTGACCGACGTCAGCCAAGCTGCCGAGAAACCGGCAGGCGCCATTTCCTTCATGGTGGGCACCACCGAATACGCCATCCCATTGGGTTCCCTGCTCAACATCGAAGAGGAAATTGCCAAGATGCAGGCTGAAATCGTGTACCTGCAGGGCTTCTTGAAGTCCGTTCAGGGCAAACTCGGCAACGAACGCTTCGTCGCCAACGCCAAACCCGAAGTCGTGGAGGCTGAACGCAAGAAACAAGCCGACGCCGAATCCAAGATCCGTTTGCTGGAAGAAAGCATCGCTTCACTGCAGAAGTAAGCAAGCGATGAAAAGGCCCTGGACCCTGTGTGTGCTGATTTCGGCCCTTTTGACCGCCTGTTCCGGCGTGGACGAAGTCCCCATCACCGATTGGGTGCGCCAAGCCGATTTTCCTGGTACAGCCAGAGCCTCAGCCACCACATTTGTAATTGGCGACAAAGCCTACCTTTGTTGCGGTAGAGCAGGTGTTAGAGGCCCCAGCATCCACACATTGAATGAGGTCTGGCAATTTGACAGTCGGGATTCCAGTTGGACTCAACTAGACACTTTCCCTGGAAAACCAAGGGTAAAGGCGGTTGGGGTGGTCCTAAACGGCAAAGGGTATGTCGGAATGTGTTCCACAGGTGCCCCCTTTGCAAATACTGTTTTCAACGATTTTTACCAATTTGATCCTGAAACTGGGATTTGGACCCCAAAAGCCAGTTTTCCGGGTAAGAAATCGAGCGACTTGGCTTATACCGTGGTGAATGGCTGCTTATATACCGCCTTGGGTTACGATGGCGTGGACGGCAGCCATGAAACCTATCAATACGATCCTCAAACCGATGTATGGACCCGTATGGAGGATGCGCCACATTATTATGCCGTACCAGCTTTTTTCTCCATTGGAAACAATTTTTATGTTGGTTCCGGTTTTCAAAAGTGCAACATCCGAAATTTTATGCGGTTCGATACTGAAAAGGGAGCATGGTTTGAATCGGTATCGTTGCCAACTGGTCGAATATTATCCAATGGTCTGGAAATTAATGGTAAAGGCTATGTGCTGCTTGGTCGATATTGGGATGGAATGCAAAACGGAGGTAGGCTTCTTTCCGATATTCTTGAATTTGACCCGAACGAGAATGCATGGATCAAACGCGGTGATTTTCCTGGAGGTGCCCGCCAGAATGCCATGGTCTTTCAAATCAAGGGTAGGGGGTACATCGTCTCGGGTGAAAATGACAGCCAACGATTGCAGGATGTGTGGAGTTTCAAACCATAGCCCAACAACCCATGAAACGAAACCGGATACTCCTATTACTCAGCATTATCTGTACCAATTTGCTGGCTCAGCAAACCGATACATTGGTATACAGCCTAAATGCACGACTAAATCCGGGAGTTGGCACTTTTGCTCCATTCTTGAGTACGGCCAACCAATACGATAGACATGGTTTTACACCCAACAGTCTGAGCCTCTGGGGGACGATTGGCAAAAGCATCGCAACTCAAAAAACGTTCGATTATGGCTTCGGTGTGGAACTCAACTCGAATGTTTCCCCAACTCAACATCGCTTTTTTCCAGGCGAACTTTATATAGAGGGTAAAGTAGGACCCTTTCTTGCCAACCTTGGCATGAAGCGCGATCCTATCGGCAATCAGGATTCTGAACTCTCCAGTGGAAACATTCTAAATTCTCAGAACAGTCGACCAATACCTGCACTGACCATCGAAACCAATGGCTATATGGATGTTCCATTTACCAAGGGTTATTTAGAATGGATGGGAGGAATGGCCAACGGCTGGTTTTCGGACAAGACCGATACGAAAAACACGCTGCTGCATCACAAATGGCTTTTTCTGCGATTGGGAGGATCCTTACCGGTTACCGTAAACTATGGAGTCAATCACGTTGCGCAGTGGGGAGGAGATTCTCGAAATTTTGGAAATTCTCCGGTAACATTTGATAACTTCATGCGGATATTTTTTGCTAGAGGGGGAGGTTCATCTGCTCCTGCCACCGAATTTTATAACATACTCGGCAATCACATCGTTTCGCAACAAATTGGTTTTAGTCTGAAATTGCCAGAATGGTCTGCCGATTTTTATTGGCAGGACATCAGTGAGACCGGGCCTATTTATGCATTTTGGGATACCTACTACAAAAAGGATGGTCTTTGGGGGCTTTCCTTACGAGTGCCAAGATTCAGAGCCCTACATTCATTAGCGTTAGAAGTTCTTTCAACAACCAATCAGGGTGGCCCTTGGCACGATCTGGACGGCATTGTCTTTGGTGGGACGAACAATTATTTCAACAACAGCGTTTATCCCAATGGCTGGTCTTTTTATGGTATGACCATTGGGAATCCCTGGTTGACTTCACCCAAATACAATTCGGACGGAGCTGTAATTTTCGAAAATAACAGTCTTAGGATGTTTTACCTTTCCGCTTTAGGCGAAATTTGCCAAACAAAATACCGCCTCACCACGGCCTATTCTATAAATTATGGAAATCCAGACAAATTATACGCGTTCCCCAAAAAACAATTTTCCGGCCAGTTGGATGTTTTTCATACGCTTCCGTTCCTTCAGAATGCCGAAGGCAGTTTGAGTATTTCAGGCGACCGTGGCAGCCTTTATGGCAACAACTTGGCACTTCTCATAGGTTTCCGATACACCGGTCTGTTTATTCTGAACAAACACTGACGCTACGATGCACGGCAGAGCATATCAAATGAAAAGTTGGATCTTTTTTGTGATCATTTCGGCACTTCTGACGGCTTGTGCCGGCGTTGACGAAGTTCCCATCACCGATTGGGCGCACCACTCCGATTTCCCCGGCGTGCCCAGAGCTTCAGCCTCAACTTTTGTTATCGGCACTAAAGCGTATGTCTGTTGCGGCCGGACAAGCGCACCATCGAATGAATATTGGCAATACGACAGTATAGCGCATAAGTGGACTAAGGTAAGCACCCCAACGAAAGAGCTCTGGCAATACGACAGTTCCACCGACTCTTGGACCCAATTGGATCCATTTCCTGGCAAACCCCGGGTCAAAGCTCTGGCTGTTACCATCAATGGCAAGGCCTATGTCGGAATGGGTTCCAACGGCTATGCCTATACCAATAGTGTGTTCAACGATTTTTATGAGTACAATCCCACTTCCGGCACTTGGACATCCAAGGCGCCCTTTCCGGGAAATGCCTCCAACGACTTGGCCTATGCCGTCGTCAACGGATGCCTCTATACAGCAATGGGTTTTACAGGCATTCAGCGAAGCAACGATACCTATAAATACGACCCGGTTACGGATGTATGGACCAAATTGGAAGATTGCCAAGGCTCCTACAGCGCCACCTCTTTTTTTTCCATCGGACAAAATTTTTATGTGGTCTCCGGTTATCAGGGACGTAATATTCGGACGGCTTTTCGCTTTGACACCCAATCGGAAAAATGGTTGACCGCACCTTCCCTTCCCGACGGCAGAATGATGTCCAATGGGCTGGCAATCAATGATAAGGGTTATGTTATGCTGGGCAGGTTCTGGAATGGAGCCGAAAATGGCGGACGTTTGCTTTCCGATATTGTGGAATACGACCCTCTGGTTAACACCTGGACCAAGCGGGGCGATTTCCCTGGCGGAGCCCGCCAAAACGCCATGGTGTTGACCATTCAAGGCCGAGGATATATCATTATGGGCGAAAACGACAGTCGACTGCTGTCGGATGTATGGAGTTTCAAACCTTGAAAGCGATGAAAAGAACACTTTCCATCCTCCTGATAGTCGCTTCCTGCTTCAGCCTACAGGCACAGCAGCGGCAAGACACGCTGGAATATAGCCTGAATGCCCGAATAACTCCCGGTTTTGGCAAATATGCCCCATTTCTGAGCACCGTCAACCAATACGACCGGCACAGCCTGACCCCAAACAGCCTCAGTACTTGGGGAACCCTTCATAAAATAGCGACTCGGAAAGTCGACTATGGATTCGGGATGGAACTCAATGCCAATCTCTCACCGACCGAAAATAGACTTTTTCCGGGTGAACTCTATCTGGAAGGGAAAATAGGGCATTTCCTGGCCAACGTTGGAATGAAGCGCGAAACCACCGGCAATCAGGATGCCGAACTCTCCAGCGGCGGACTCATCGGTTCACGGAACAGCCGTCCCTTTCCAGCCTTGACCCTCGAAACTGACGGATGGGTCGATGTCCCTTTCACCAAAGGTTTTTTGGAATTTAATGGCGGAATGGCCAATGGATGGTTTTCGGACAAAACAGTGACCACCCATACGTTGATGCACCATAAATGGCTCTATGGAAGGCTGGGAGGTTCTTTTCCGCTTTCGGTCAACTATGGTTTCCAACACGTGGCGCAATGGGCAGGGAATTCGCCGACTTTCGGTTCCGAAAAAGCCGACCTGAACAATTTCATGCGGGTGTTTCTTGGTAGAAGCGGAAGTGCAAACGGACCGGTCACCGAATATTTCAACACATTGGGCAACCACATCATTTCTCAAAATGTGGGTTTGAGCCTCCATTTGCCCCAGCTTTTCGTCGATGTTTATTGGCAAGACATCAACGAAGACAAGCCCATCCTTTGGATGAACAAAGCCTACAACAAAGAAGACGGCCTATGGGGCATCACTCTGCGACTGCCAAAATTCCGGTTGCTCCATTCCATGGTGGCAGAATTTCTTTCCACCACCGATCAAAACGGTCCCTGGCACGATATGGACGGCGTAATTTACGGTGGTACGGACAATTATTACAACAATGCCGTTTATCCGAACGGTTGGAGTTTGTATGGAATGACCATCGGCAACCCCTGGTTGACTTCCCCCAAATACAATACGGATGGTGGTGTCGGCATTGAAAACAACTGTGTGCGGCTCTGGTATTTTTCAGGCCTTGGAACACTCAAGGGATTCAATTACCACCTCACCACAGCCTATTCCCACAATTGGGGATTGGAACAACGCACTCAGTCCACCCCCAAAAAACAGTTCTCCGGCCAACTGGAAGTCTTTCACGCCCTTCCTTTCCTCCAAAATACGGAAGCCAGCCTCGGAATATCCGGCGACCGCGGAACCCAATACGGCAACAACTTCGCCCTATTGGTGGGCGTTCGTTATACTGGCCAAATCATCTTGCACAAAACACACTGAACATGCATACCCGCGAATCTCAACTTCAGGCCTTCGGCCGCTTACTCGACGTCATGGACGAACTCCGTGCCAAATGCCCCTGGGACAAGGAACAGACCAATGAAAGCCTTCGACCCCTCACCATCGAAGAGACCTATGAACTGAGTGAAGCGCTGCTGGACAAAGACGCGGCGGAAATCAGCAAAGAGCTGGGTGACATCCTGTTGCACATCGTCTTTTACGCCAAAATCGGTTCCGAAAACAACGAATTCGACATCCAGGACGTCTGCGACAAACTCATCACCAAATTAGTGTACCGCCATCCCCACATTTTCGGCGAGGTCGAAGTGGCCGACGCCCGCGAGGTGGAACAAAACTGGGAGAAACTCAAACTCAAGGAAAAAGACGGCAACAAATCCGTATTGGCCGGCGTTCCCGAAGCCCTGCCGTCCCTAATCAAAGCCTTCCGCATGCAAGACAAAGCCCGTGGCGTCGGCTTCGATTGGGACCATCGCGAACAAGTCTGGGACAAAGTTCAGGAAGAATTCAATGAATTGAAGGCTGAAATCGATGTCATGGACACCGACAAGATGGAATCCGAGTTCGGCGACCTATTTTTCAGCTTGATCAATGCCGCCCGCCTCTATCAGATCAGCCCCGACAACGCCCTCGAACGCACCAACCACAAATTCCGTACCCGCTTCAACTACCTCGAATCCCAAACCCTCCAACAAGGCCGCTCCCTTCGCAAGATGACACTCGAAGAAATGGATGTCATTTGGAATGAAGCAAAAATGCTTGAATAGGAAGTAAATTACTGCGTTACTGCTTACTTATCGATCCTCACGTACCAAAGTACGCTCCGGTACGATTGCGCAAGCAGTGCCTTGTACTTCACTCCCTATTCAAGCATTTTACTACCGCTTATCAAAAAAAATAGGGCCCCCAAAAAGGCCCTATTCAATTATTTCTTATCTCCGCGTTTTTCTATGTCCTTAAGGAGCTTATTCGCCCAATCCCGTTCCGCACCATAGTACCGGAACAACTTTTCAGGACTCAAAATCTTTTTGAACTTTTCGTGATACACCTTATCCAGGTTTGCTTCCTGAACCTTGATGCGAATCAGTTCATCGTTCACCAACGCAAAATTGATGATGGGATGCCCCTGATCGTCCTTCTTGCCGTTGTGAAACTGAGCGGACATCTGCAGATGCAGTTTCCACTTCTTATCCTGCAATTCGTTGAAAACAGGCCAGAACAATTGCGCCTCGTCCGAAGTCAAACCGATTTGCTCCGTATAGTAGGCAGCACGCTTTGCTTTCATATCATCCCACCATTGCTTACGGGCATCGTCCTGTTTCGGTTTGTCCTGAGCAAACAAACCCATGGTGAGCACACAGGCGAACATTAAAAATGTCAATCTCTTCATCCTCTTATTCCTTTCCTTGAGACTCAACATAATACTGTGAAATACCATAAGTCCCTACTGAACTGATCAGATAGTCCTCGGCGGTCGGAACGGTTTGTTCCGTCGTAGTTTCCTGCGCCCGAAGGCTACCGGAGCCGGCTGTATAATGGAACACCAGCGCTATGCTGAACAACAGCAATACGAACATGGCTGCCATATAGAGCATGGGGCGCACGCTTTGCATCGTCAGGATGATTCCGCCTTTTTTGCGCGAAGCCTCCTTCATTTCTAATTTCTTTCCAGCCTCCAACGCCTCAATGCGATTGTTCAGCTGCGTTTCCAGACCTTCAAAGTAGCCTTCCGGTACCCGGAAAACACTGCGATCGCCTGTTTCATTCAATGTAAATTGTTTCATATTCAATCCTCCAAAAGTTCGCCCGGTCTAGGTGGGCCTCCTTTATGTAACTTAGACGTAACTCGTTCCGTATGGTTTAATATTTTTTTAGATTTCCAACGACATATATGCCTCAACCTTTTGAACTGCATAGTGGTAAGAGGCTTTCAGGGCCCCTACCGACGTTCCCAACAGCTCGGAAATCTCTTCATATTTCATTTCATCGTAATACTTCATATTGAACACCAACCGTTGTTTATCGGGCAACGACAGCACCGCCTTCTGCAATTTCAGGGCAGCTTCGTCACCGTCAAAATACGCGTCGCCCTGCAGATTCTGCGCCATCGAGTCTTCCAAATCGGTAATGCCGGCCTGGTTTTTCTGACGCTCCTTGTTTAGGAATGTATAGGTTTCATTGATGGCGATGCGGTACAGCCAAGTGGAAATCTTAGAATCTCCGCGGAACTGGTCCAAATTCGACCAACACTTTAAAAACGTATTCTGAAGCACATCGTTCGCATCATCGTGCGAAAGCACCATTTTGCGGATTTGCCAATACAAACTTTCGGAATAATCTTTTACCAGCAGGCTGAACGCCTTGTTCCGCTGACGTTCGTCGCGAAGCATTTCCACCAGTAAAACATCATCGGTCTTTCCCATAGTTGGTCTGTATGTTGCTCTGATGAAATAAGTTCCCTAGGGTTTAATCCGTATCGGTCAAAACATGAATAAATAGTAGATGACGATGGCAGGTGCCGCCAACAAGCTGCTGTCAAACCGATCGAGCATCCCACCGTGGCCCGGAATAATGTTGCCGGAGTCCTTGATGGCCAGCGAACGCTTGATCATCGATTCCACCAAATCACCAAACGTACCAAATATAACGGTGGTCAACGCAAAGCCGATCCACTGCAAGATGTTCAGTTCCGTCTTGAACAAATAAAAGATGCCAATGGCAGAACCCACCGCCAAAATAAGCCCGCCGAAGAACCCTTCCCACGACTTTTTCGGTGAAATGCGCTCGAACAACCGATGTTTTCCAAAGGCTGAACCCACTAAATAAGCACCCGTGTCCGATGCCCAAATCAAGAAGAAAAAAGCCATGATCAACGTCGGGTCATACGACACCAAACCAGTAGTATCCCTTGGGAAACCAAGCCTGGAGAGAAACATGAAAGGCAGAGCAATGTAAATCTGAGCAAAAAACGTATAGGAAATGGTTCGCACCGCCCGGTCGTCCTTGGTATAGAGTTCCCGAATGAACAAGTACAGCATGATGATGAACCAAAGCACGATGTACTTGAGCGGCAGGTCTTCCGAAAACCATAAAAACCCCGATACAAAGAGGTAAACACCCCCAAAAGTTGCCATGGGCTTGTCAATGACTGCTTCGCCCTTCTTTTCGAGCAAACCGTAAAACTCCCATAGGCAGGCGCCCGTTACGGCTGCAAACAGCAGGAGGTAGGTGTACGGACTAATCAAGATGGCAGCGGAAATGATGACCACATAAATGCTCCCGGAAATTCCTCTAGTAACGATGTTTTTCATGCTTAAAATATGGAAAGGTCAGGCTTTGGTTTTGTCTTCGGGGGTTTCGGGAACTTCCGGTTCCTTGGATGCAGGCACTTCGGCAATCGCTCCAGCAGCAGGCTCCTCGGTCTTTACTTCGACCAAACCATTGAATTCCGCATTGGCCAATGCTTCTGCCGCATCCACCTTTTTTTGCGCCTCAACGATTTCGTCCGTGCGTGACGTCCATTGACGTTTACCGAACACTTGCGCCAAATCGTCGGCAAAGATGACTTCACGTTCCACCAGCATGTCGGCCAAGGCGTTGTGCCCCTTGCCATTTTCGGTCAAAATGCGTTTGGCGCGCAGGTACTGTTCGTTCACCATCAGCTTCACTTCCTGGTCGATGGCTTCCGCCGTTTTTTCACTATACGGCTTGCTGAACGCGTACTCATTGGCACCCGACGAGTCGAAATAACTAATGTTCTGCAGGCTACCGCTCATACCGTAATAAACAATGATGGCATAAGCCTGTTTGGTGACGCGTTCCAGGTCGTTGAGCGCACCGGTGGAGACGTTGCCCAAGAATACTTCCTCAGCTGCGCGTCCGCCCAATGTGGCGCACATTTCGTCCAACATCTGTTCCTTGGTGGTCAATTGACGTTCCTCAGGCAAGTACCAAGCGGCACCCAATGCTTTTCCACGGGGCACGATGGTGACCTTGATGAGCGGGTGGGCATGTTCCAACAACCAACTCAACGTGGCATGACCGGCTTCGTGAATGGCGATGGAGCGGCGTTCGGCCACGGTCGTGATCTTGTTTTTCTTTTCCAAACCGCCGATGATGCGGTCCACAGCGTCTAAAAAATCTTGTTTCTGCACCACACTCTTGCCTTTGCGGGCGGCAATCAGAGCCGCTTCGTTGCACACGTTGGCAATGTCGGCACCGGAGAAACCGGGCGTTTGTCTGGCCATGAATTCCGGATCGACGCTTTCGTCGTATTTGATGGGACGCAAATGCACGTTGAAGATGGCATGGCGTTCCGTAATGTCGGGCAGGTCCACATTGATCTGTCGGTCAAAACGTCCGGCACGGAGCAAGGCTTTGTCCAGAATGTCAGCACGGTTGGTGGCTGCCAGGATGATGACTCCGCTGTTGGAGCCGAAACCATCCATTTCAGTCAACAATTGATTGAGCGTGTTCTCGCGTTCGTCGTTGGCGCCCATGTTGGGGTTCTTGCCACGGGCACGGCCTACGGCGTCGATTTCGTCAATGAACACGATGCACGGTGCTTTTTCCTTGGCTTGGCGAAATAAGTCACGCACGCGGGAAGCACCCACGCCCACAAACATTTCCACGAAGTCGGAACCGGATAATGAAAAGAATGGAACGTCGGCTTCGCCGGCTACGGCTTTGGCCAACAACGTCTTACCAGTTCCCGGAGGTCCTACGAGCAAAGCGCCCTTGGGGATTTTGCCACCGAGCTCGGTGTATTTGGATGGGCTGCGCAAAAAAGACACGATTTCCTCCACTTCGGTTTTGGCTTCGGACAATCCGGCCACATCCTTGAAGGTGATGCGGTTGGCCGCACCTTTGTCGAAAATCTGCGCTTTGGATTTGCCTACACTGAAAACACCGCCGGCACCACCGCCTCCACCCGCTCCGCCGGACATCCGACGCATGAGGAAGAACCAGAGGCCGATGAGCACGACAAAAGGCAACACGTTGAACAGCACCGAGTAAAAGATGCTGTTGCCGTCGCTCTTGATGTAGTTGATGTTGGTGAAATGGTATTTGGTATTGACTTTGCCTGCGAAATCGTCGAATTTGTCAGCCGAAGGAATGGTCACGGTCACTTTGCCGTCCACCACATTCGACTTTTCGCCGAAAACCGTCTTGGACGCATTGTTGTAGATGTAGGCTTCAGCTATGTCCTTGTCTTTGATTACATTTATTTTTTCCACCCAGCCGTTCTGAATGTAGGCTTCCAACTGGTCCATACGGATTTCCTTGGGAGTCTGTCCGCCCTTGCCGTAAAAGGCAATGCCCAGAATGCCAAGTAGGATGAGTCCGTAAATCCAATACGGATTGAATTTGATTTGGGGAGTTTTATTGTCTTTTTTGAGGGGATTCTTTTCCATCCTTGAATTCATTAGATACCGGAAACAGTCCGGTTGCGTTTTTTTAGTGCATAAATCATTCCATATCCGGGATGGCTGTCAATTTGGCATCCGCCCACAAATGCTCCAGGTTGTAGAACTGCCGGGTTTCGCGTTCAAAAATGTGCACCATCACATCGCCGTAATCCATGGCAATCCAAAGCGCATTGTTAATACCATCCGTGGCAAAGGGGCTTTCACCTGTTTGTTCGCGGACATAGACTTTCACCGATTCGGTGACCGCCAATATCTGAGTGTTCGAAGTTCCCTCACAAAGCACAAAATAACGGGCGGGAGCATCCAGTTTTGTCAGATCGACCACCGTGATTTTCTTACCCTTACGTTCCTGAATACCTTCAACAATCTTTTGGACCAATACATTCTTTTGTTTCATACGTGCAAAGATACGCTGTTTTTTTCAATTCTTGTACCGAAGCCACTTAACCAATTCCTTGTACGTGACTTTCTTGCCGTACATCAGAATGCCTGTCCGATAAATCTTGGCCGCCATTTTCACGGAACCGATGAAGGTGAGCACCAACAAACCGTACGAAACCAGCAGTTGCCAAATCGGAACACCGAAGGGAATGCGCACCATCATCACGATGGGCGAGGTGAGGGGAAACATGGAGCACCAGAAGGCCAACGGCCCGTCCGGGTTCTGCACGCTGTACATGCCCGCATACAAGGCGAACAGCACGGGTATGGTGAGCGGCAGCACGAACTGCTGCGAATCCTCCTGGTTGTCGATGGCGCTGCCGAAGGCTGCAAACAGCGAGGCATACAGCAAATAACCGGCCAAAAAATACAGGACGAACCAAAAGACGATCTCGCCCAGGTTCATATTGTTCACCATTTGCATGATCTTGTTCAAATTAACCCCATTGTCCGTAGCCTGTTCGGTGATTTGCTGCATCTGGACCGTATTCGTTCCCGGATGCAAACCCGTCTGGCTCTGAACTATTTCCGTGCTGAACTTCTTCATCTGCTCATCGGAAACCTTGTCTTTGATGGCGTACGTGGTGATGCCAATCGCTCCGCCAATGAGAATGACCCACAGCAATACTTGCGTCAAACCCACCATGGCGATGCCGATGATCTTGCCCATCATCAGGTCGAACGGCTTCACCGACGAAACAATCACTTCCACGATGCGGTTGATTTTTTCCTCAATGACCCCGTTCATCACCATGGCGCCATAAGCGAAAATAAAGATGTAGATCACGATGGTGGCAATCAACCCAATGGCCATGGCCAACTCGGACGAACTCTCTTTTTCACTGCCGTCCTTCTCCCATTTGATGGTGTTGATGCTGATGTTCGGGTTCGAATCCTCGATGATCTTGTCCAAACCACTGATGTGGTACGACGCAATTTTATCCTTTCGGGCCAAATCCTTGAGTTGCCCCGAAATAAAATCCTTCATCTCCATTTCTGCCTGCTTCACCGTGTAAATGTTCACCGACGAGGAATCCTTGCTCAAATCGCCCTTGATGTCCAAAAAAGCGTAAACCGAACCGTCCTGCGTGATTTGCTTGCGAATAGTCGCCAAGCCATCCTTGGCAGCAACGAATTTGTACTGCGCGTTGTCAACCAGACGCTTCAGGTACAGCCCGTCCGAATCGGACACCGCAATGGTCTTCACGTCCGAACTCTTGACCGACGACAGTGCCAGCGGCACGGCAATAAGCGCCACTAACAGCACCGGCATCAAAAACGTCAGAACGATGAATGATTTCTTCTTCACACGGGTCATGTATTCCCGCTCAATGACCAATCCTATCTTGCTCATGGCTGTACGGTTTGAATGAAAATGTCGTTCATGCTGGATATTTGTTCTTCGAATCCGTGGATTTCATACAGGGCTGAAAGCTCCGTCAAGAGTTCCCGGGTGCTTACATTCGGTTTTTTCTGAAGTTGCACCGTTACCTTGCCATTTTTTTCCTCGGTCGAAATCGTTTCAAAAAACCTCCCCGGCTGAACCCCACCCGCAGGAGCCTCCGCTTTAAGCACATAAATCCCCTTGTTGTATTGGCGGCGAAGTTCGTTCACCTTGCCCTGCAGCACCACCTTCGACTGATTGATCAAACTGATCTCGTCGCAGATTTCCTCCACCGACGACATGTTGTGCGTGGAAAATATCACCGTGGCACCTTGGTTCTTCAAGTATAGAATCTCCTCCTTGAGCAACTGCACGTTCAGCGGGTCGAAACCACTGAACGGCTCGTCAAAAATGAGCAGTTTCGGCTCGTGCAGCACCGTGATGATGAATTGGATTTTCTGTGCCATCCCCTTGGAAAGCTCTTCCAGTTTGCGGTTGGTCCAAGACGTGATCTCGAATTTGTCGAACCAGTATTTGAGCCGAACCTGCGCGTCGTGTTTGCTAAGGCCCTTCAGACGAGCCAGATACAAAGCTTGTTCGCCCACCTTCATCTTTTTGTACAAGCCCCGTTCCTCGGGCAAATAGCCGATGTAAGCGATGTCGTCCGCTTTCATGGGGCGGCCTTCCCAAAGCACCTCGCCTTGGTCGGGCGCCGTGATGTGGTTGATGATGCGGATCAACGTGGTCTTGCCGGCTCCGTTCGGGCCCAACAGACCGTAAACCTGCTGCCCGGGCACCTGGATGCTCACATCCGTGAGTGCCTGATGTCCGGCATACGCTTTGTAAATGTTTCTGGCTTCTAAAGGGTACATTTGAAGAAGTATTTGGTAGATTATCGAATGACAATGCGTTCGCCCAGCCGTTTTCCGAGGTCGCGCCTGGTCTGTTGCAATTGGTAAAGCGCCATGGAGAGCCTGTCCACCTCGGCGTCGTTTTTATCGCGTTGCGCCTTTTTCAGGTCGCTCTCCAATTGGTTGGCCTCGTTGCTCACGATGGCGTATTTGAGGTCTTCCAACACACGAGGAATAATTTCGTCCAGTTTGTCGGCATCCACCTCCAGTTTTTGAAACCGCGAATGGTACTTGCTCAACTCATAGGGCTCGCTCACCAAATCGGCCGCCATCATGCTGATATCCTGCTCCCGATGGTTCAGAAAATGCCGTTCCGGATTGTAACCCGGCTTCTGGCATTCTTCGCCCGCTTCGTCCAACATTCTCTTGAGCAACGGATTGTGAATTTGAATCTCATCAGCGTACAAGTTCGACAGTATGTATTCCGTCACCGAAACATCCCGCTTGGAGCCGTCTTCCCGCACATCCTCGCAAAGCTTCAAAGCCCCGTGACGCAAAACCTGCTTGAGAATGTTCCGCTCGAACTCGTCGTAGATGTCCTGCTGGGGTTTTTGTGATAAGGGCTGAACACTTTGCCTGGGCTCCGGCACGGGCCCGCCCATGAACTCGTTCCCCATCGGATACTCGTCCGAAGGCGGCGGGGCGAATT